>JAABUS010002152.1_pt1 | contig 38639 bp, 31 predicted proteins | sample 5560161 | NCBI WGS metagenome assembly JAABUS01 (sample SAMN10711885, study PRJNA513376) | rock metagenome | isolation source: Antarctica rocks | place: Antarctica: Victoria Land, Trio Nunatak nord | collected 2016-01-04
CTGCCCGCTGCCCTCGTCCGGGAAATACCCGAGAACCTCGATACCCTGCGCGAGATCGAGCGACGGATCCTCTGGCTCTCGACGCTGATGATCCATCACGCGAACAACGTCCGGCCCAACCCGGACAAGCCGACCAAGGTGGGCGGCCATCAGGCGTCGTCGGCCTCGGTCGTGACGATCCTGACGGCGCTGTACTTCCATCATCTTCGGGCCGGGGACCGGGTCTCGATCAAGCCGCACGCATCGCCGGCCTACCATTCGATCCAGTACCTCCTCGGGCAGCTGGACCGGTCGTTCCTGACGATGCTGCGCCAGTACGGCGGGCTCCAGTCCTACCCGTCGCGGACCAAGGACCCGGACCCGGTCGACTTCTCGACCGGATCGGTCGGGCTCGGCGCGGTCGCCCCGATCTTCGCCTCGATGGCGAGCGAGTACGCCGGGCGCCGCTTCGGCCAGGTCTCCTCCGGCCGGTTCATCTCGCTGATCGGCGACGCCGAGCTGGACGAGGGCAACATCTGGGAGACGGTCATCGACGAGTCGGTCCAGCGCCTCGGCAACGTGATGCTGATCGTCGACCTCAACCGGCAGAGCCTGGACCGCGTCATCCCCGGGGTCAAGGCCGAGCGACTCAAGGGGCTGTTCGCCGCCGCCGGCTGGCTCGTCCTGGAAGCCAAGTACGGCACCCGGCTCGGCGAGCTCATGGCCGGCACCCACGGCGACTCGCTCCGTCGCCGGATCGACGAGATGCCAAACGAGGAGTACCAGGCGCTGGTCCGGACGACCGACCCGGCGTCGCTCCGCGAGCGGTTGGCCGGCAAACCCGAGTCGCCCGGGCATGACGGCATCCTCGCCGCGGTCGCCGGCATCCCGGACGACGAGCTCCAGGCGACGATCTCCAACCTCGGTGGCCACGACCTCGTAACGCTGCTCGATCTGTTCCGGCAGGCCGACCATCTCACCGACGCCCCGGTCGTCCTGTTCGCCTACACCGTCAAGGGCTACGGCCTGCCGATGGCGGCCGACCCGCTCAACCACTCGCAGCTCCTCTCGACCCAGCAGGTCGAGGAGCTCCGGCCCCGTCTCGGCGCGTCAGACGAAGACCCGTGGGCGGCCTTCGACCCCAGCTCCGCCGCCGGTCGGCTCTGCCTCGCCCGTGGTGTAGAGCTGGCCCAGCCCGGCCGGAAGGCGTCCGTCCCGGTCGACGCCCTGCCGGACGACATCGAGAGCCGCCACCCGAAGCAGACCTCGACCCAGGAGGCGTTCGGTCGCGCCCTGCTCCGGGCCGGCGACCTGCCGGGGATCGGTGAGCGCATCGTGACGATGTCGCCCGACGTCGCGACCTCGACCCACCTCTCCGGCTGGATCAACAAGGTCGGCGTCTTCGCGGCCGAGGAGACGACGCACTACGAGGACAACCAGCAGCGGATGCTCCGCTGGCGCCCCTCCCCGACCGGGCAGCACATCGAGTTCGGCATCTCCGAGATGAACCTGTTCATGGCGCTCAGCCAGTTCGGGCTGGCCGAGGAGCTGATCGGGCAGCCGCTGATCCCGATCGGGACGGTCTACGACCCGTTCGTCTGCCGCGGCCTCGACGCGCTGATCTACGGGCTCTACATCAGATCCCGGATGATCTTCGCGGGGACACCGGCCGGCGTCTCGCTCAGCCCGGAGGGCGGCGCCCACCAGAGCTCGGTCACGGCGTCGCTCGGGATCGAGCTGCCCAACCTGCGCTTCTACGAGCCGGCCTTCGGGCGCGAGGTCGACTGGGTACTGCTCGACGCGATCGGCCAGTGCCTCGACCGGGAGCACGGCCAGTCGACCTACCTGCGGCTCTCGACCAAGCCGATCGACCAGAGCCTACTCGCCGAGCCGCTGGCCAGATTCGGTGAGACCGAGCTGCGCCGTCAGGTCCTGGCCGGCGGCTACCGGATCGTCGATCGCCACGTCGAGACGCCGGACCTGCCCAACGAGGACACCGTCACGATCGCGGTCGGCGGGATCATGGTCCCGGAGGCCATCGCCGCCGCCCGTGTCCTCCAGACCGAGGGCGTGGCGGTCAACGTCGTCAATGTCACCAGCGCCGACCGCCTCTACCGCGCCGGCAGGATGGCCCGCGCTGCCCAGCTGACGGATGCCCGCGCCCCGCACGACCACGGCCACCTGGAGACGCTGTTCCCCGGATCCGACCGCCGCGCCCCGATCGTGACGGTACAGGACGCCGCCTCCCACTCCCTCGCCTTCCTCGGCTCGGTCTGGGGGGCGGCAGTCGTCCCGCTCGGCGTCGACGAGTTCGGCCAGTCCGGCTCCCGCGGCGAGTTGTACGAACAGGTCGGTATCGACGTCGACACCATCGTCAACGCCGGCCTGCTCGCCCTCGACCTGCGATAACCGGGTGATCGCTCCCGGTGCGCTGCCATCGACCGATCTGATCGTCAGGAGCAATCGTCCTCGATGACCAGCCGCCGCGGCGGCTATCCCGTTGGCCCGAAACGTGCCCGTGACCCACTGAACCCTTGCAAGGGCCCGCTTCAATCTCGATGAGACCGACTGGAGGTCAACTATGCCCGTCACGCTGATCAACCCCGATGGAATCCCGACGCCTCCTGGCGGTCTTTACCACCAGGTGGCGATCGCCACCGGTACCCGACACGTCCACATTGCGGGTCAGATCGCGCGCGACGCGGATGGTCAGCCGGTTGCCCCGGGTGATCTGGCTGGACAGGTGGCACAGGCCTACCGCAACGTCGCCATCGCCCTCGAGGCCGCGGGAGCGACGTTCAGTGACGTCGTCCGACTGACGTTCTACGTGGTCGACTGGAAGCCCGAAAAGCTGGCCGACCTCGCCGCCGGCGTCGCGCGGATCGCCGAGGAGCTGCACGTCGTGCCGGCGCCAGCATCGCTGATCGAGGTCGTGTCACTCTTCGAGCCGGACGTGCTGGTGGAGATCGAGGCCACCGCTGTAGTGGATTGATCGACGCACGGACCTGCCCATGAACGTCCCGAAGGCAGTTGGCCACGGGGCGCTCGATGTTCCCCGGCTCTTCGACGAGTAGCCCCCGGCCCCTCCCCCTCCGCGGAAGGACAGGGGAGACGCTGGCGAATTCGGCGTCTCGTAGGGGCGACGTTCACGAGCCAGGCCGCCGCAGCGGCCATCGCCCCGCTGGCTCCGCTATAGGTTGATCCCGTTGTTGACTCCGATTTACGACCCCACGTTTGGATTTGTATCGAACGATATGAGCAGTCTCCGTAATTCGTTGGTCGCCAACCCAGCCTCGCCTGACGGCGAAGGCCGCTGCGGCGGCCTGGCTCGTAAACGTCGCCCCTACGAGATGTTGCCTCCAGCCACCGGTCATGCCAAATCGCCGGTCTCCGACTCCCTGCGAGTGGCGGTATGCTTCCGCATCGAGTTCGGGCGGCCATGCCATCCATGCCAAACCCACAGCCGGAGGCCAGACCACCACCATGTCCATGCGCGCACCATTCACGACCGAGCCGTCCGTCGACTTCAGCCAGCCTGACAACCGCGCGGCGATGCTGGCGGCGCTCAAGGACGTCGAGTCGAAACTGGGCCAGCGCTACCCGATCGTGATCGGCGGCGAGCGACGGGAGAGCGGCCAGTGGATCCGATCGGTCAACCCCGGCCGGCCGGACCAGCTCGTCGGTGAGGTCGCCAGGGCGACGGCGGCTGACGTCGAGGATGCCATCGCCGCCGGCGAGCGTGCGTTCGCCACCTGGCGGAAGATGAGTGTCGAGGGCCGGGCCAGCGTCCTGTTCCGGATGGCCGGGCTCCTGCGGCAGCGCAAGCTCACTCTTTCGGCCTGGCTGGTCTACGAGCTGGACAAGGCCTGGGACGAGGCCGAGGGCGAGGTCTCCGAGGCGATCGACTTCCTCGAGTGGTATGGGCGTCAGGCGCTGAAGCTGGACCTGCCGGCTGAGCTCTCCCACCTGCCCAACGAGATCACCGACTACCGGTACCTTCCGCTCGGCGTCGGCAGCGTGATCCCGCCCTGGAACTTCCCCTGCGCGATCCTGACCGGCATGACGATGGCGCCGGTCGCCGTCGGCAACACGGTCATCCTCAAGCCGGCCTCGAACACACCGGTGATCGGCTACAGGATGTTCGAGATCATGGAGGAGGCCGGCGCCCCGGCCGGCGTGATCAACTTCGTCCCCGGCGACGGCGGCGAGATCGGCGACCTCATGGTCGAGCACGCGAAGATCCGTTTCATCGCCTTCACCGGGTCCAAGGCTGTCGGCGTCCGGATCTTCGAGAAGGCCGCGAAGGTCCAGCCCGGCCAGCGCTGGCTCAAGCGCGTCACCGCCGAGCTGGGCGGAAAGGACGCGATCATCGTCGACGCCTCCGCCAACGTCGAGGCCGCGGTCGAGGGGATCGTCACGTCGGCCTGGGGCTTCCAGGGGCAGAAGTGCTCGGCCTGCTCGCGGGTGCTCGTTCACGCCGATGTCTACGACGCGGTCGTCGCCGGTGTCGTCGAGCGGACCCGGCAGCTCGTCACGGTCGGCTCCGGCGTCGGCGGCGACGCGACCGTCGGCGCGGTCGTCGATGCCAACCAGTACGAGTCGATCCGGAACTACATCGAGATCGGCGCGTCCGAGGGGCGGCTGGCCTACCAGGGGACGGTCCCGGCCGGGCTCGAGGGCGGCTACTACATCCCTCCGACGATCTACGCCGATGTCCCCCGGACCGCCCGGATCGCCTGCGAGGAGATCTTCGGCCCGGTCCTGGCGATCGTGAAGGTCGAGAGCTTCGACGAGGCGCTGGACATCTTCAACGACAGCGAGTACGGCCTGACCGGCTCCGTCTACGCGAACGACCGCGCCCTGATGGAACGGGCCCGCGACGAGGCCGAGGTCGGCAACCTCTACTTCAACCGGAAGTGCACCGGGGCGATGGTCGGCGTCCACCCCTTCGCCGGGATCAAGCTGAGCGGGACCAACTCCAAGGCCGGTGGCCCCGACTATCTCCACAATTATGTCTACGCCAAGGCGATCGGCGAGCGCATCCAGTAGCGAGGAGCGGCGACCCGCCGGATTGACCGGGGGCATCGCGGAAGGCCACGGCGGTGGCGAGGTGGACCCCATGACGACCAGCAACGCGTCTTCCCCGGACCCCGTTCCGGCCGACCTGCTCGCGGCCGTGCAGCCGTCGCTCGGCGGACCGGGCGACCGACTCGCCCGGCAACTGAACCCGGTCTTTCGCAAGGCCATCCTGCTCGCGACCCATAACCGCCCGATCTCGACCTTCGTCCGGCGCTACGGGATGCGGCTCGGTGCGAGGAACTTCGTCGCCGGGACGACGCTCGACGAGGCGGTGGTCAACCTGCGTCGCCTCAACGGGCTCGGGATGCGGACCAACACGACGATCCTCGGCGAGGCGATCCGGGACGAGGCGGCCGTCGACCGGGTCGTGCGGAGCTACCTCGGCGTGCTGGACCGGATCGCGGCCGAGAGCCTGACGACTAACCTGGCCGTCAAGTTGACCCAGCTCGGGCTGGATCTTGACGAGGACACCGCCTACACGAACGTCGAGCGGGTCATCCAGCACGCCGCGTCGCATGGCAACTTCGTCCGGATCGACATGGAGGAGTTCGGACGGGTCGACGCCACCCTGCGGATCTACCAGCGCCTCCGGGCCGCCGGTCACGACAACGTCGGCACCGTCCTCCAGTCGTACCTCTACCGGACCGGTGCCGACCTGGAGGCACTCGCCCCGCTCGAGCCCAACCTGCGAATGGTCAAGGGGGCCTACCTGGAGTCCCCGGCGGTCTCCTACCCGAAAAAGACCGAGATCGACGCCGCCTACCTGCGGCTCGCCGAACGGATGCTCGCGGTCGACAGCTTCACGGCGATCGCGACCCACGACGACCGCCTGATCGACCACGTCATCGCCTACGCCGAGGCGAACGGCATCCCGCGGGACCGGTTCGAGTTCCAGATGCTCTACGGGATCCGGCCGGCCCTCCAGCAGGATCTGGTCAGGCGTGGGTTCCGCGTCCTGGTCGCGACCCCGTTCGGGCCGGACTGGTACTTCTTCTACATGCGACGGCTGGCCGAGCGCCCGGCCAACGTCCTGAACTTCGCCCGGAGCCTGTTCCGGCCGAGCTAGGCGGTCTTCACGGCCCTGCGGCGACCCGTTTCGTAGGGGCCGATCCCTTGTGGTCGCCCGGCCGCCGCAGCTCCATCACCGACCTGATTTCGATGAACAATCCGATTGGCGAGATCACGGCTCCTTTCAGCGCGGACAAGGCCAGTGAAACGAGAGCCATGTCCCTACGACGATATGGTTTCGGCTGCGCTCTACAGTCAATGGAGATGATCGGATGACTATGCAACCACTCGTCGGCGTCTACAACATCCTCGCGACCCCGGTCTTTCCCGATGGCCAGCTCGACATCGCCAGCCTGCGCCGCCTGGTCGAGGCGACGATCCGGATGGGCGTGACCGGGGTCACGATCCTCGGCGTCGTCGGCGAGGCGCAGAAGCAGACCGACGCCCAGCGGACCGAGGTCCTGACCGTCGCGACGCAGGTCAATGCCGGTCGGGTCCCGATCATCGTCGGGACCTCCCGCGATAGTACCCCGGCCGTGATCACCGCCTCCCGCGAGGCGCTCGACGCCGGCGCCGCCGGCCTGATGATCGCCCCGCCGACGTTCCTCCAGCCGGGACCGGGTCTGACGGAGCACTACCGGGCGATCGGTGAGGCGGTCGCCCTGCCGATCGTGCTGCAGGACTACCCGGTCGTCAACGGCGTCACGATGACGCCGCGGGCGATGGCCGACCTCGCCAACGCCGTCCCGTCGATCGTGACGATCAAGCTGGAAGATGTGCCGACACCGCAGCGAACCGCCCAGACGCTGGCGCTGGTCGATCGCGACGTCTCGGTCCTCGGTGGGCTGGGTGGCGTCTACCTGCTGGACGAGCTCCGGCGGGGCAGCGCCGGCACGATGACCGGCTTCGCCTTCCCCGAGGTCCTCGTCGAGATCGTCTCGGCCTGGCGTTCGGGAGATCGCGAGACCGCCGCCCAGACCTACTACCGCTACCTGCCGCTGCTCGTCTTCGAGGGGCAGCCGAAGCTCGGTCTGGCGATCCGCAAGGAGATCCTGCGCCGCCGGGGTCTGATCGCTCACGCCGATGTGATCAAGCCCGGCCCGATGCTCGACGCCGGCACCGCCGAGGACCTGACCGAGACGATGGCGGCCCTCGACCTGGCCCGGTTCGAACTCGCCCCGTCAACGGTCTAAGCGGGTCCAGCACCGGTCCCCGTTCCCCATTCCGGCCGCGGCCCACTCGCTCGATCGATTGAGGTGAACGAGGCGCGGCCATCCTTCGGCTGCCTGAACCTGTTGTCCGCAGCCGTTCAACATTGTCCGCATACTACTGGTAGATCATATGGTTTGAAAAAACACCATATGTTGACATGACGAGATCGAACTGATATCGTCCGGGAATCATCGGTCCGGCCATCGCATCACCGCGACGGCTGGCGCAAGAAGGGAATCCGGTTCGAATCCGGAGCTGCCCCGCAGCGGTACGCAGGAACGAACACCGTCATACGCACTGACCCTCGCCGGGTTGGGAAGCGACGGCCAGTAGGACACCGGGATCATCCCGATCGCCTGCAAGCCCGAAGACTTGCCGATGTGACGCACCCATCGAAGCGTCGTCGCCTGAGCCTCCGAGGGAGAGGCTGGCGAAGCGTGATTCCCGTGGACCTCCCCTGCGAGGTCTCCCGGCCGATCCGCTTCCCCCCCTCCCCTGAATTCGAGAAGCAGGTGGCACCGACACGGGTGCATGCGAGATCGCCCGGACACCCCGGACGACGGATGCGCTCCACCGCCCCTTCCCGCAATCCGAACGATTCGCGCTCGCCAGCCCGAAGGCGACCGCCAGGAGGAGTGCGTCCCATGGTTCTCGAGCGCGAACAGGTTCGACACTCGGACAGCCCCATTGCCAATGGCTCCTACGATCCCGAAGTGATCGGCATGATCGGCAAGCGCGACGGCCGGTCGGTCCCGTTCGACCGATCGCGGATCGCCCATGCGATCGAGATGGCGTTCCGGGCCGAGATCGGAACACCCTCCCCGGACCCGATTCCCGCCGCCGTCGCGAGCCGCGTCGAGCAAGTCGCGGACGCCATCATCGGCAGCCTGCCGACTGGGGACGACGGAACCGTCACCACGACCGTCGAGTCGGTCCAGGACGAGGCAGAGCGGCAGTTGATGGCCGCCGGGGCGTTCGACGTCGCGCGCCGCTACATCCTCTACCGTGAGGCCCGGACGCGCCGCCGCTACGACGAGCACATTCACCTCCGGAACGACCGCGGCGAGGAGCTGCTGGTCAACCGGTCGCTGCTGCGCGGCTGGATCTTCGAGGCGGCCGGCGCGTATCCCGACGTCTCGGTCAAGGCGCTCGAGGACGACGTCGTCGCAAACCTGCACAGCGGGATGACGCTCGCCGAACTCGACCGGGCGATCATCCTCGCCGCCCGCGCCAGAATCGAGCAGGCTCCCACCTACTCCTTCGTCGCTGCCCGCGCCCTCCTTCGGACCATCTACAGCGAGGTCTGCGAACGGCGAGTAGGCGTGCTGGACACGGCCTTCTACGCCCGCTCGTTCCAGTCGTCGATCCGGCTCGGCGTCGAGCAGGGTCTCTACACGCCGGACCTGCTGGGCTTCGACCTCGACCGCCTCGGTCAGTGGCTCCGGCCCCAGCGTGACCTCCAGTTCAGGTACCTGGGTCTCCAGACGCTCTATGACCGCTACCTCGTCCACCATCGCCAGCGCCGGATCGAGTTGCCCCAGGCGTTCTGGATGCGCGTCTCGATGGGTCTGGCCCTCGGTGAGGACGCGGACGTGCGCGATGAGCGCGCGATCCAGTTCTACGACGCCCTGTCGACGTTCCGCCTCTGCTCGTCCTCACCGACGCTGTTCAACGCCGGAACCCTCCACCCCCAGCTGTCGTCCTGCTACCTGACCACCGTCTCCGACGACCTCGATCACATCTTCAAGAGCGTCCGCGACAACGCTCTGCTCTCGAAGTGGAGCGGCGGACTCGGGAACGACTGGACGAACGTCCGCGCGCTCGGCAGCCACATTTCCGGCACCAACGGTCAGAGCCAGGGCGTGATCCCGTTCCTGAAGGTCGTCAACGACGCGGCGGTCGCGGTCAACCAGGGCGGCAAGCGCAAGGGAGCCGTCTGCGCCTACCTCGAGAACTGGCACCTCGACGTCGAGGAGTTCCTCGACCTGCGCAAGAACACCGGCGACGACCGCCGCCGGACCCATGACATGAACACCGCGCTCTGGGTGCCCGACCTCTTCATGCAGCGGGTGGACGGTGGCGGCAACTGGACGCTGTTCAGCCCGGACGACGTGCCCGACCTGCACGATCTCTACGGTCGTGCCTTCGCCGATCGGTACGTGGAGTACGAGGCGGCGGCCGGGCGGGGCGAGATCCCGCTGGCCCGCTCCATCAAGGCCGTCGACCTCTGGCGGAAGATGCTGACCGCCCTGTTCGAGACCGGGCATCCGTGGATCACGTTCAAGGATCCGTCGAACGTTCGCTCGCCCCAGGACCACGTCGGGGTCGTCCATAACTCCAATCTCTGCACCGAGATCCTGCTCAACACCAGCGCGGCCGAGATCGCGGTCTGCAACCTCGCCTCCGTCAACCTCGTCACCCATATCCGTGATGGGGAACTGGACCAGGAGCTGTTGGGAGAGACGGTGTCGATCGCGATCCGGATGCTCGACAACGTCATCGACATCAACTACTACCCGGTCCCGGAAGCGAAGTCGGCCAACCTCCGTCACCGCCCGATCGGTCTCGGCCTGATGGGCTTCCAGGACGCGCTCTCGGAGCTGGGCCTCTCCTACGCGTCGCCGCAGGCGGTCGACTTCGCCGACCGGTCGACGGAGATGATCGCCTGGCACGCTTTCACGGCATCCGCCGGCCTGGCCGCCGAGCGCGGCGCCTACCCGAGCTTCGCCGGTTCGAAGTGGGACCGCGGACTGCTTCCGCAGGACACGGTCGATCTGCTCTCGGCCGAGCGCGGCGAGGCGGTCGAGGTCGCCCGCGGGGGCTGGCTCGACTGGAAGCCCGTCCGGGCCGCGATCGCCGAGCACGGCCTGCGCAACAGCAACTGTCTGGCGATCGCGCCGACGGCGACGATCTCCAACATCCAGGGCGTCTCGCAGTCGATCGAGCCGCTGTTCAGCAACCTGTTCGTCAAGAGCAATCTGTCCGGCGAGTTCACGGTCGTCAACGAGTACCTGCACCGCGACCTCGTCGCCAACGGGCTCTGGGACGACGACATGCTGCAGGAGCTCAAGTACTGGGACGGCTCCATCCAGCACATCGACCGGATCCCGCTGGAGATCAGGGAGCGCTACCCGACCGCTTTCGAGGTCGACGCCACCTGGGTGATCGAGTGCGCCGCCCGCCGGCAGAAGTGGATCGACATGGGGCAGTCGCTCAACCTCTACGTCGCCCACCCGAACGGTGGGAAGCTGAACGACATGTACATGCTGGCCTGGCGCAAGGGCCTGAAGACGACCTATTACCTCCGGTCCCGCGGGGCGACCCAGGCCGAGAAGTCGACCCTCGATGTCAATCGCTTCGGCATCCAGCCGCGCTGGATGAAGTCGTACAGCGCGTCCGGTGACGTCGCACTGGACCGGACGACGACGACAGCGGTGCTGCCGACGATCGAGCCCGAGCTCGACTGCGACGCCTGTCAGTAGGTCCCGCCCTCCACGTCTACCCCTCGACTGGCCCGCCGCTTCACCGCGGCAGTCCACCAACGAAAGGTCTCGTCCCGTGGTCCTCGACTTCTCCCCGGCCCCCACCGCGATCGAGACGGTCGCCACCACACCCCGGCGGTCCGCCGGCGCCAAGCGCCTGATCAACTGCGAGACGGTCGACGTCAACCAGCTCATGCCGCTCAGGTACGAGTGGGCCTGGGAGCACTACCTCAACGGCTGCGCGAATCACTGGATGCCGACCGAGGTCCCGATGGGCGGCGATATCGCCCTCTGGAAGAGCAACGGACTGAGCGAGGATGAGCGCCTCGTCATCATGCGCAACCTCGGGTTCTTCTCGACCGCCGAGAGTCTCGTCGCCAACAACCTCACCCTGGCGATCTTCCGGCAGATCACCAACGCCGAGTGCCGTCAGTACCTGCTCCGGCAGGCGTTCGAGGAGGCGATCCACACCCATACCTTCCACTACATCGTGGAGAGTCTCGGTCTGGACGAGCGGGAGATCTTCGGCATGTACCGTGACATCCCGACCATCGCGGCCAAGGACGACCTCGAGATGGAGCTGACCGAGGCGCTCCTCGACCCGAACTTCAGCACCGACAGCGACGCCGGCACCCATACGTTCCTCGAGAACCTGGTCGGATTCTACGTCATCATGGAAGGGATCTTCTTCTACGCCGGCTTCGCGATGATGCTGTCGTTCCACCGGCAGAACCGGATGACGGGGATCGGCGAGCAGTTCCAGTACATCCTGCGGGACGAGACGGTCCATCTGAACTTCGGGATCGATCTGATCAACGGGATCATCGCCGAGAACCCGCGGGTCTGGACCCCGGCGTTCCGGGAGCACCTCGTCGGCCGGATCCGGCACGCTGTGGAGCTAGAGACCGCCTACGCCCGGGCCTGCCTGCCGAACGGCGTGATGGGCCTCAATGCGCCACAGTTCGAAGAGTACGTCCGCTACGTCGCCGACCGGCGCCTGGAGCGGATCGGGCTCCCGCGCCAGTACATGGCCCGCAACCCGTTCCCATGGATGAGCGAGACGATCGACCTGGGCAAGGAGAAGAACTTCTTCGAGAGCCGGGTGACCGATTACCGCCGTGGCGCGTCCCTGGACTGGGGCGACTGACGCGGCCCACTCGTTCAGCCTTGTCGCCGTGAGACGTAAAGGACACCGCCTACCGCCCGAACCATGGGTGGCAGATGATGGCCGTTGCGTCTCGTTACGTCACGCGCCGACTCGGACAAACCCGGATCGCAAACCGGTTCGGGTCGGGTACACCCCGCTAGAAGACGCCCTGAACGATCTGGACGATCAGCCAGATGACGATGATGACGCCGATGATCGTGCCGATGATGATGCCCGCTCCGAAGCGCATGGGACTTCCCTTTCGATACGGCGGCCAAAGGATCGGATCAGAACAGTTGGCGACAGGTCGCAGGAACCCGGCCAGCGCAGGATCCACGGCTCCGGCGTCAGCTGACGAGCTTGCGCTTGTTCGCGACGTAGTCGACCAGGACGTACTCGCCGAGCCGGTCCGGCGTGGCGGCGAAGACGCGGCCCCGGTTGATCTTCATCAGGTCGTCGATGAACTGGACCATGTAGAGCGACCGCTCCATCATGAAGGTGTTGATGGTGATCCCATCCCGCGTCGCCCGGACGACCTCGCGCAACGTCTCGCGGAAGGTGCGGGGCTGTGGCGGGTAGTGGAACCGGACCTTGCCGGTCTCGTCGAAGTGGGCGGTGGGCTCGCCGTCGGTGATGACGATGATCTGCTTGTTGGCGCCCTTGTGCTTGGCGAGGAACTGCCGCGACAGTTGGAAGCCGTGCTGCATGTTCGTGCCGTAGTTGTGCTCGTTCCACTTCAGGGTCGGCAGGTCGGTCGCCTTGAGCTCCTCGGCCAGCGAGCTGAAGCCGATGATCGTCATCGCGTCCCGTGGGTACTGCGAGCGGATCAGGGAGTCCAGCGCGAGTGCGACCTTCTTGGCGGCGTTGAAGCAGCCGTTGTAGAGCATCGACCGGCTCATGTCGATCATCAGCACGGTCGCGGTCCGGGTCAGGTACTCGGTCCGGTAGACCTCGAAGTCGTCGGGTCGGAGCCGGACCGGACTGCCAGCGCCATCCCGCTGGACCGCGTTCATGACGGTCCGGGGCAGGTCGAGCATGAACGGGTCGCCGAACTCGTAGGGCTTGCTCTGGTCGAGCCGCTCGCCGGTCGAGCCGTTGGAGCGCATCTCGTGCTGCCCGACGCGGTCGCGCTTGAGGTGGAGGAAGATGTCCGTCAGCGCCTTCTCGCCGATCTTGCGAACCCCCTGCGGCGTCAGCTCGAGGCCGCGTTGGCCCTCCTTAACGAAGCCGGCGTCCTCCAGCACCTTCGAGAGGTGCCGCAGGTTCGCGACCTCCTGGGCGCCCTCCTCGCCGAGCAGTTCCCGCAGCCGGTCGTCGTCCAGCTTCGCGAGGTCCTGCCAGCTATCGACGTCCTGCAGGTCGCGCTCGAGGTCGTCGTACTCGTTCATCCGGCTCATCAGCCGGGTCGCCTCGCTCAGGGTCAGCGACTCGTCGCCGGAGAAGTCCATCGGCTGGCGGCGGGCATCGGGCGGCATCGACTGGCCGAGGTTCTGGGCGAGCCGCGCCATCTGGGCTCGAGTGTCCGGGTCCTGCAGGGCGGCCTGCATCATCCCGTCGAGTTGCTGGCGCTGGTCGGGCGACATGTTCTGCATCAGCTGCTGCATGGCCTGCATCTGCTTGCCCATCCGCTCCATCAGCTGATTGAGGTTCTCGACGTCGTTGCCGAAATAGTGCCCCCACTTGTGCTTGAACTGCTCGAAGTCCGTCGGCTCGCCACGCTGGTTGGCCTCCAGCATCTCGTTGAGGTCGCCGAGCATCCGGTTGAGATCGTCGACGTCTTCCGAGGACATGTTCTGGAGCGAGTCCGACATGCCCTGGAAGGTCGAGTCCATTACCTGCTGCTGGAGCATCTGGAGGAGCTCGCGAAACTGGTCATAGGCCTCCGGAACCATGAACTCGTAGTCGCGCAGGGCCTGGATCGCCCCGGCCGGGTCGTCGGGCACTCGGTCGAGCTGCGCCTGCTTCCGGGCCGCCATCTGCTCCAGCAGCCGGTGCAGGTCGGCATCGTAGGCGCCGGGTTCGCCGCTCTGACTCGCTGATTCCGACGGTGCAGGCTGGCCCTCGCCGCCCTGCTGGCCCGCCGATCCAGTCTGCTGACTTGCGTCGGTACTGGTCGGCTTGCCCGAGGGATCGTCTGAATCGGAGCCGTCGGCCCGCTGGCCGTCCTGACTTTCGCCACTATCGTCGTCGCCTGGCTGACCAGACTCGGCGAGCTGCCGGCGGCCGTCCTCCAGCCGGGACTCGATGCCCTTGCGCTCCATCTCCATCACCTGGCGGAGCCGTTCCCGGACCTCGTCGAGGACCGAGTCGAGGTCGTAGCGCTGCATCTGCTCCTGGCGCTGCTGCCGGACCCGGTTCATCAGGTCGCGCAGGCCGGGCATGTGCGAGCCGTCCGGGCGCTCGAAGCCCCAGCGGAACATCCGCTGCATGGCGAGGTCGAGGTCGCCGCTGTTCATCAGGTCGTCGGAGAGGGCGCTCATCACTTCGTTCGGGTCGAGCGTCTCGAGCGACTGCGAGCCGTCCCAGCGGGAATAGCGGGCACCGGTGCGATGGAACGGCATGGTCACGTCCTCCTCCCGGACTGGCCGGGAGCCGCCGATGACCGTGGGCGGTGCCCGCGGTGACCGGTGGATGAGTTCTCGATAGGGTCAGCGCGGTCGGGCCGGAATCAGCGGGTCGGGGTCGTCGACCGGCGGACAGGGAGTGGGTCCGGCTTGCCCGGCCCCTCGACGAGCGAGGGGCCGGAGGCGTCCGGTTCATCGAGCTCGAAGGCCAGCATCTCACTGGCGACCTCGAGGTCGATCAGGTCACCCTGGTGGAGTTGCCCGCGGAGCTCGTTCATCCGCCGGTTGAGCAGCGGCAGGTCGTGCTCCTCCACCCGGCGCAGGGCGGGACGGGCCGCGTCGATGTCGCGGGTAGCGAGGCGCTGGTAGCGATCGAGGATCGTGCCGGTCGGGCCGAGATACCGGTCGAGGAACGTCCTAGCCATCGTCTCGTCCCCCTCCCCGTCGCCGAGGGCGGCGACGATCTGGTCGGCCGAGGCGAGAACTTCAAGGGCCTGCCGGCGGACGTCCGGCGTCGGGATCTGCCGGGAGACCCGACGGAGACGATCGATCTCCCCGCCGGCCTGGTCGGTCAGCTGGGCGACGGTCGCCGGGGAGGATTGCGCTGTGGCGGCCTGGGTGGCCGCGCTTCCGCTGAAGGGCGCCTGGATTCGCCCCTCGCCGTATCGGGCGGGACGACCGCCCTCTTCACGGGCGACGAACTCCCGTGCCTTGCGGTCCTGCCAGTCCTTGTCCATCTTCGGACCGAAGGTGTTGAGGGTGTGGAACAGGAGGCCAATCCCCCAGCCCATCGCTGGCCAGATCGCCCAGAAGTAGCCGCCCCAGGTGATCAGGTTCACCAGGACGAGGACTCCGATGATGATGACGAAGGCAGAGAGGTGGCTCCAGTAGCCGGCGAGATCGGCGGCCCGCTTCTTTGCCCGCCGGTAGGAGTCATCACGGATGTGTGGGTCCTGCATCATGCCCTACTTGCCTGCCTGACGGCTCGTCGCGTCCACGCCCGACCACCGGACCGGCGTCTCACGAGGGTCGACTGGCTCGGTCGCGCTGAGCGACGGCGTCCCATTGACCGGCTCATCGAGCTCGAAGGCGAGCATCTCGCTGGCCACTTCGAGGTCGATCAGATCGCCGCGGTGAACCTGCTCATAGAACTCGTCATACCGGCGCTGCAACAGCGGCAGGTCGTGGGTCTCGACCCGATCGAGCACCGGCCGGGCGCTGGTCAGACCGCGGGAGACCAGCCGGGCGTAGCGGGTCAGGATCGTCGTCGCCGGGGCGAGGTAGCGGTCGCTGAAGGTATGGGCGAGAACCGTGTCACCCCGGTCCCGGAGCGAGCCGAGGATCCGGTCGGCGTCGTCGACGAGGTTCGTCACCCGGAGCCGGATCTCGCGGTCGTTGATCCCGCCAAGCGTCCGGCGCATCCGGGCGGCCTGCTCCCGGCCCGTCGCCAGTACCTCAGCCAGCTCCGGGTCGGCGGCGACGTCCCGGGCCGGAGACCGGTGGCCGGGCGACGCGGCCTCACCCCAGCGGATCGGCGGCTCGTCAGGACTGGCCGGCCTGGGCGCCGATCGCTGGACGGACGACGGACCGAACTCCCGTTTGAACCACGAGCCGACGTGGTTGTGGCCGAAGACGAACAGGAAGAACAGCAGGAAGAACGGGACGTTGAGGAACCGGATCGCGGCCAGGAGGAGGATCGCCGCGAGGACGAGCCAGAACCACTTCGGCACGAAGCTCGCGCCACCACCACGCCCTGGTCGCGTAGCCGGTCTTCCGTATTCGCGATCGCTGTCCTCACCCCACATCACCGCCGATTCCTCTCTCCGCTCCGGGTGCCGTCAGCCGCGCTAGCGGTGGTAGCGGACGCTGCCGCCGGCCATGTCCCGGGGCGCCTTGTTGAGCCGCCGGTTGAGATGCAGCCCCTCCAGGATGAACTCCACCGCCGAGGCGACCGCCGCCGGGTTGCCGCCGACGCTCAGCTTGTCGATCCCCTCGCGGACGCCATCGAGGTGACTGACCTGATGGACGTATCCCATCGCCGGCATCATGTCGCTGGACTCGACGTTCAGACCGTTCTCGAACGCCTGGACCAATGCTTCGAATTGTCTCACCGAAAAGTAACGATTGAATGTCGAGACGATGGCGTTCTGGATCAGCCGGTCGACGACCTGCTCGTCCCGGACCTCCCCCATCGTCTCCAGCTCGATCTTGCCGGTCGTCGAGGCGAGGACCGCCGCGAGGTCGGAGATCCGGGGGGCGGCCTGGCGCTCGTCCAGCCGGATCGCCCGGCGGGTGGCGTTGGCGACGACGCTCTCGTAGTTGGCGATGCTCATCCGGACGGAGACGCCGGACCGCTGCGAGATATCGCTGCTCTGGCGAGCCTGATGCGTGATCTCGGCGATCAGCTCCCGCATGAACGCGGGAGTCGTGACGGTGAGGGTGTCGTCCGTGAACCGGGCGGCCTCCTGGCCCATGATCTCGATCTCGAGCTCGATCGTCTCCGGGTAGTGGGTCCGGATCTGGCTGCCGTAGCGGTCCTTGAGCGGGGTGATGATCCGGCCGCGGTTGGTGTAGTCCTCCGGGTTGGCCGAGGCCACGACCAGGACGTCGAGCGGCAACTGGATCTTGTAGCCGCGGATCTGGACGTCGCGCTCCTCCATGATATTGAGGAGGCCGACCTGGATCCGCTCGGCGAGGTCCGGCAGCTCGTTCATGATGAAGACGCCGCGGTTGGTCCGGGGGATCAGGCCGTAGGAGATCGTCAGCTCGTCGGAGAGGTAGCGGCCCTCGGCGACCTTGATCGGGTCGACCTCGCCGATCAGGTCGGCGATCGTCGTGTCCGGCGTCGCCAACTTCTCGCCATAGCGCCGGTCGCGCGGCAGCCAGTCGATCGGTGTCGCGTCGCCCTGCTCGGCGATCAGGTCCTTCGCGAACCGGGAGACCGGCGCGAACGGGTCGTCGTTGATCTCGCTACCGGCGACGATGGGGACGACCTCGTCGAGCAGGTTGGTCAGGCTCCGGGCGATCCGCGTCTTGGCCTGACCACGCTCACCGAGCAGGATGATGTCCTGGCCGGAGAGGATCGCGTTCTCGATCTGCGGGATCACGGTCTGGTCGTAGCCGACGACTCCGGGGAACAACCGGTCGCCGCGCCGGATCTTGGCGATCAGGTTGGCGCGCATCTCCTCGCGGAGGGTCTTCGGCTGATAACCGCTCGCCCGGAGGGCGCCGAAGGTGGTCGGGCGGTCACTGACCGCGGTCGTGTTGGCGAGGTCCTGGGTGGGTTCCATAGTGAGCCTCTGTGCGCGCCGGAGCGCCGGGGAACTGAGCGGGCGATGCCGCGGCACGCGCCTGATCGGGCCACCGGCTGCCGGCACTGACATCGTGAAAGGCGACCAGGCTAACGGTGGGATCGAACCAGCGTTCTGTCCGTTGGCAAGGCCGAACGACTGCGACCGACAGGCCAGTCGATCCGGGACACGTCGTATTTTACAACCTGGAACGGACGCCAGGAGCGCAATCGACCTGCGCGGATGGTTAGGGTGTCCGGGCGAGACCGGAGCGGCATGCGGCGAGCAGCGTCCCGACGTCCCCGGCGTATCCGAGACGATCGAGGACGGCAGCGGTTGCGTCCTCACGCAGCCCGTCTCGATCGAGCAGCGTCGATCGGACCAGACCGCCACCGCCGGTGACACTGCCAGACCAGATATCGGCCAGGGCGAACGGTGCGGCGGCCCCGTCCCGGTCAGGACCAAGACGGAGGACCACATCGAACGCGGCCACCGAGGCGAGCGGGAGACGGAGCGGGTAACCGGTGAACAGGCGCGCGACGTCCTCTATCGAGTCGGAGTGAGCGGTGGCGGCGAGGGCGCAGCCATGCGCTCGCCAGTCGAGGAATCGGCCGACGGGCGGTCCCCAGAGGTACGTTGGCAGGTGGCCGCTGATCTCTTCGGCGACGAGGACCGCCCGGTCCGGCCGGAACCGAGGGTCGGACTCCCAGCCGAAGGTTTCGAACGAGCCCCGCAGCCGGACCCGGCGGTCCCTCTGCGGATAGCACCTGAGCAGCGCCTCCAGCAGGGTCGTCTTCCCGACGCTGGAACGGTCCGCGATCACGAGGACGCTGGCCCGGTGCCCGAGCAGCACGGTCAGAAGGGCGGCGGCATCTTGGGAGATCACGCCCTCGGCGACGAGGGCGGGCAACTGGCGATCGCTGCGGCGGCGCCGCCCCGGTCCGAGCCACGGGAGCGGCTGCTCGGCGATCCACCCCCGATTGCCGGATGGCTCGGGGTAGAGCGGATCGGTGGGCGGTCGCCGGCCCACCGCGACAGTCATCCCGTCTGGTCCCTCCGGTGCGGTGTCCCGGCTATGACTGATCGCGGTCCTGACGCTGACCATCGTTCGGCTCCTGATCGGGCGCGGGATGAGCGCGGTCGGCCGGGTCGGTGTTTCCGGCGGTGTAGCCGGTATTGACGTCGACTGGGGCAACGCCGAGCGTCTCGAAGTCAGCCGCGGGAGGTGTGGTCCCGACATTGGTCGCGAAGCCGGACTTGACCGGGTCGCCCCGGCTGCTGTCGTCGGCCGGGCCAAAGCCAGTGACGGCGACCCCATCGAAATCGCCGGTGAAGCGGTCGGGGTCGGCACCGGCCGGCGCGACGGGCGCGTCCGGGTGCTCGGTCGGGTCCTTGTCCCAGCCCTGTTCGAGCGCCTCGTCGCGGGTCAGCGTGAGGGTGATCCGGTCCGGCTCGACCGAAGCGACCGCGCCGTTGGGCACGAAGTAGTCGGTCGGGAAGAACAGCCCCTTCTCGACGACGATGTAGTCCGGGCCGATCTCCATGATCGCGCCGAGCTTCTCGCCGTCCGAACCGTAGACCGCCGCGCCGGGCTCGATGTCGATGCCCTGTCCGGATGTGGTTTCCATGTCTGCTCCTCCGATTGCACGTTGGTCGCGAATTCGACCGGGGTCTTCTGCCGGGCGATCATCACCATGGGTCATTCCCGATCCGGATTGCACGGGAGATGCCAACTCGGGGTGTTGCCTGATCCGGCGATGCAACGTCACCCGATTTGCCCGGTGTCTCTGGCTCTCAGTCCGAAACGGCAGGACCGGACGACGCCCGGGCGACGGTGGTGAAGCAGGTTGACCACTGGGCGCGATTCGTGCATACAACTTCACAAGACGTTCCCATACCACCCTAGCACTGGTCCAACCGGGAACGGAACCTAGCAATCCCATCCTCCCCCACCGGAAAGGTGACCTCGATGTCCACCGCTCCCCGCGCGTACCGCCTCGAGTTCCATAGCGAAGGGCAGTCCGTCCTGCTCGAGACGACAGCCGACCCGACGATGGCCCGCGACATCCTCGCCCGGCACAGCGAAGCTCTCAAGGCCGCCTCGGCCGCGGGACGGCTCGTGCTGCTGGACGAGTCCAGCGGGCAGGTGCTGGCCCGGAAGACGCTCAAGGGCCGCGCGGTGCCGGCCCGGTCATCGGCGATCGCCAGCTGACAGGGCCTGACATTCGTGCGGCATAGTCTCCTTCGGCACCGCCGCCGAACACTATCTCACGGGCAATCGAAAATTGGTAAGCGTGGCACAGCGTTTGCTAACTGACACTCATTGAGAACAAGAGGTTCTCAAGCCCACGTCACAGCAGTCTGCTCGGGGACCTCCTCTCTTCATGGCCGGCCATGCCAGCCATGCACGCCGCGAAGCCACCCTGCTCCATCAGGTGAGCGGCTAACCCTCAGGAGCATCTCGACCCCCCCTTCACTCCCCCCAGGGGAACCGGGCAGAACATGTAGGCGGGCAGCGTAACGGCTGCCCGCCTCCTGCGTTTTTCGGTTGAACGCCCGGCTGAACACCCGGTGGCCGGGCTATACCGCCGGGAACTCGCGGTCAACGGTCCGATTGGAGAGGTGCTGAGCGAGGAAGTCAGCCATCAGGCCATAGCCCTGGATCCGGTTCTTCCGCTTGATGAGGCCGTGGCCCTCGTCGTCGAAGATTGCCAGTTCAGCGACCCCACCGTGCTCCCGGACCGCCGCGACGATCTGCTCGGTCTCGCCGAGGGGGACACGCGGATCATTGCGGCCGTGGATCACGAACATCGGTGCCTGGATGTTGGCGACCCGGTGGATCGGTGAGAGCTCCCTCAGCAGGTCGGCCTGCGTATCGGGGTCGCCATATTCGACGGCGCGGAGCCGGCGGCGCCACGGGCCGGTATTCTCGAAGAAGCTGACGAAGTTGGCGATCCCGACGACATCGACGCCGATCGCCCAGCGCTCGGGCTGTGTCGTCAGGGCGGCCAGCACCATGAACCCGCCGTAACTGACGCCGTAGATGCCGATCTCACTTGGGATCACCGTCTCCTGACTCCGGAGCCAGTCGTGCGCGGCGCCCAGATCCTCGACCGAGTCGTAGCGCCGCTCGATGTCATCGAGGTGACTGTAGCGCTTGCCGTAGCCAGTACTGCCGCGGACGTTGGTCGAGAGGACCGCGAAGCCCCGCGACACGAGGAACTGGAGGACCGGCTGCCAGGCGGCCCGACGCTGCCCCTCGGGCCCGCCGTGGACGTCGACGACGACCGGGAACGGACCGTCGCCCTCCGGGACGAACCAGAAGCCTGGGACCACGAGGCCATCGAAGGAGGTGAACCGGACGATCTCCGGATCGACCATCGCGGCCGGATCGAGGTCGCCGTAGACCGCGGCAACGGCCGGACGGGCGGTCCCGTCGGCCTGGACCAGCCAGACCGCGCCCGGTGCGACCGGCGAGGTGATCGAAACCGCCAGCGATTCACCCGACGGCGACCACGCCAGCTTATCGATGGTGCCGCGAGGCAATTCGTCAGCCGCGACGTCGGTTCCGTCCGCTCGCCGTAATCGGAGCCGGGAGATCCCGTCTTCGTTGACGCTCCAGGCGATCGTCCCACTCGCGGAGCTGACCTCGACGAACTCGACGTCCCACTCCGGCTCGGCCAGCACCTCGAGCGTCTCGCCGGTCAGCGACAGGCGGACGAGGGCGGCGAACTCGCGGTCCCGGTTCGTCGCGACGAGGATCGACTCGCCGTCTGCCGCGAAGGCCGCCGCGGCGATGGTGGCCTCACCGTCGTGGGCGGTGAGCAGGGTCGGCTCATGGCCGTCCGGGTCGTGCAGGAACAGCTCGTGGTCGAGGTTGGTGGTGTTCTGCCGGATCAGGAGACGAGTGCCGTCCGGGCTGTAGGCGACCGGGTAGAGGGCCGAGTCGCGGGCCAGCTGCAGGATCGGGATCGAGGCCGGGTCGCCGAGGCCGATCAGCCGGACGTCGAAGAAGCGGTTGTCGCGGTCGTTGCTGGAGAAGGCGAAGCGGTCGCTGGCCGGCGCCATCGCCCCGAATGAGTGGATCACGCCAGGATCGTCGGTCAGGGCGACGGGCTCCCCAGCCGCAGCAGGGTCACCACCGGGGATCGCCAGCAGCCAGAGCTGTTGGTGCTCGTTGCCGCCGCTGTCCATCCCGAAGACGATCGCCTGCCCGTCCGGCGTCGCGCTGAGCGCAGCGATCCGGTCCGGGACTGCGGTCAACTGCTGGACAGCGAGTCCCTCCTCGGGGATCTTGGTTGTGACTGGCTCGGTGACCCAAGCCTGCGGGACACCGCTCCGGTCGCTGATGAAGGCGATCCGGTCCCCGGCCAGCCAGACCGGCGAGGTGGCGGTCGGAGCGTCGAAGAACGGCGTCAGGTCGGCCAGCGCCTGCGCGGACGGCTGGGGAGTTGGGGGCGTCGAGGTATGGGTAGTGGTCCGGTCCATCTGGTCTCCTTGGCGGCCCGGGCGGGCCTCGGTGAACATGCGGCAACCGGAGCATGGTACGGCAACCGAAGCAGCGAGGTGTGGTCCGAATTCGACGCTGGTCGGTGGCGAGCAGTCCCCACCCCCCGGCCCCTTCCCATCTCGGTTTCGTCCCAGCGGTCCTTACCGGATGGAGAGGGGGAGACGAGCAACCACGCGGCGCGTTCCGCGGGAGGGCTTCAGCCCGACCAGCATGAGCCCCTCTCCAGCCGCATCCGCAAATGCCGGGTGGGGAGGGGTTGGGGATTCTCTCCCCGACAGTTTGCTCGCACCCCGCAAAACGGCGAGCCGCCGGGACCATTCGGCCGGTGAAACGGGGCAACGGCGACCTGTTCGGTCGCGCAACAGCCCCAATCAAAACGGCTCGTTGCCGATGGTGGACCAACTGGAAGGCCAAATGAGTTCCTCGCCCCCCGCCGTCTGAAACTGTCGGGGAGAGAAGGGGTTGGGGAGGGGCCTCGTCGCCTGCGTCCAGCTTCGCAGTCAGCCCGATCGTCCACTAAGGAGCCATTTGGTCGAGGGGTCGGACCATGTCGAAGGTGTCGACGTCCCCTTCGAGGTCGGTGCCGGTCCGGGTAAAGCCGTGGCGGGCGTAGAGCCCTTCGGCGGCGAGGTTGCCATGGGTGACGGACAGCCAGATGGCCGACACCCCCTCGCGGCGGCACTGTGCGACGACCTCCTCGACCAGCCGGTCGGCCACGCCATGACGACGGGCGGACGGCGAGACCCACGTCCCGACAAGGATTGCGGTCCCGGTCGGATACGGTTCGCTGGCCGCCACAAAGCCGATCGTTCCGACGGGATCGTTATGCAGCCAGGCGGCGAACCGGACCTGGCTCGACAGCCGCCGTCGCCAGTCGACCTCATCGAACGCCTCGGCATCGACCAGGCGGCTCCCGAAGGCCGACGGGGCGTCGGCCAGCGCGGCGAGGCGCAGCATCCGCTCGGTTGGCCAGTCGTCAGATGAAAGGCGACGGACGGAGATCTCATGGTCGATCATGGTCCTGTCCTCCGACTACGGTCCGACGCTCCCGCCGGGGAGCGGCCCGTTGTACGGCTCGTCCAGGACGGCGATGTGGGTCAGATGGCGGTACTGCTGGCGCAGTTCCAGGCCGTAGCCGACGAGGTGCTCGATCGGGGCCGGGAGGCTGGCGTATCGGAGAGGGACCGGGACGACTCGAGCCGACGACCGGTCGAGCAGGGCGCAGACCTCGACGCCGACCGTACCCCGGCGCCGGAGCCAGCCGGCGGCGAACGCCGTCGTCAGCCCGGTACTGACCATCGGCGCGACCAGCGTCGCGGTCCGGCCCGACAGCGCCACTCCGGTCTGCCGCTCAAAGCGGGTCCGGCCGTTCCACACATCGAAGACAAGTGCATCGATGGTCGTTACCATCTGCAACGCAGCCAGGCGGGCGGCGAGATCGACCACGACCCGCTGCCCACCGGCACCAAGGCCGATCAGGAGTGGCTCCTCATCGATCGCCTCGTAGCGCCGCCCGATCTGCCAGGCGAGCTCGTCCAGCCGCCCGTTGACGAGCTGGTCCGGATACAGCAACCGACCGGTGACGGGAATGTCGCTGCCGGACAGGCTCTGGGTGGCCGCCTGACCGATCCCACCCCAGGTTGACAGCATCCGGTGGTAATCGCGCCGGTAGAGCATGACGACCCGGATACCGGGGTACGCATGCCGGAAGCGGCGCAGCTTGCCGTGCTTGCGGGTGACGAGCGCCTGCCGCATCGAGGTGAGCTCGACGTAGGTGTGCAGGTCGGGCAGGTAGAAGTCGGGCGTGAAGCACTCGGCCAGCGTGCCGTTCGGCCGGCGCGAGAGCAGGAAGGTCGTCGGCTCGTACCGCCAGCGAATCCGGTAGCTGTCGAGCAGGGCGGCGAAATGGCGCTCGAACGGGTGCGCGAACGCGGGTTCCTGGGAGACGGCCCTGGCGAGGGCCGGGAGGGCCAGCTGGCGCAGTGGCAGGACTCCGGCACCCGCCGGATCTCCGGTGGAGGCGACCGACTGCCCCCGATCACTCTCGTAGCGAACGACACGCGACACAGGCGCTGACCCCGATCCCATTGAACTGAATTGAATCGCTCGGACCGACAGTGGTCTGGCGACGGAGGTGGCGATGACCGGATCGCTGATCCGGCCCATTTGCCTCATGGAGCGGGTACCGAGAGTGTGTCATACGGTTTGAGCTCTCGGCAACGGCCCTGTTGTCACGGAAACGGGCGATGTTGAGGGAAATCGCGGTTCGGTCGCGCGAGCGGGAGCGTAGGTACGCGGAAAGGTCGGTGCCATACTGGCAGGGTAAGGAGGGGCAACGGTGTGTCGAGACATGGCGTTAGTCGATGGCGAGCAGTCCCCTCCCCCCGACTCCCTCCCCGGCTCGGTTCGTCGCTGAGGCGACTCACCGCCCAGAGAGGGGGAGACGCGATACAGCGTAGTCAAACGTTTTCGGAGCGCTTCAGCTTGACCAACATGGAACCCCTCTCCGGGCGGTGACGGGCTGGGGAGGGGTTGTTCGGTATGGCGAAGCCGACCCGAGATTCCGACCGGACGATAGAGGTGTATGGCGATGAATGACCGTCTGATCCGGCGAAACCCGATCGGTCGCGGCCAGGACGCCACCCGGCCCCTCACGCCGGAGGAGGAGAGCCTGCCCGACGCGGACGACGACTACGACGATACGCTTCCCGCCGATCTCTGGTTCCGTTGGTCGCCGAACCCGATCCGGCCCGACTGGGCGACGGTCTGAGCACAAGCCACTGGCTGCCGATCAGCGGTCATTCCGATGGCGGACACAGGTATACTCTCTCCGTTTGAACGACACGCGTACCGGTTCCCGGTGCGACCCACGGGACTCCGGCCGGGATCGGCCACCCGAGCCGTCGTCATATCTCCACGGAGAGAGGATCCAATGGCGGACTCCGTCACCACGATGAATGCGGACAGCAGCAATCAGTACGACATCGTCCTGCTCGGCGGCGGCACCGGCGGCTACGTCGCCGCGATCCGCGCCAAGCAGCTCGGCTTCAACGTCGCGGTCGTCGAGGTCGACAAGCTCGGCGGCACCTGCCTCCACCGCGGCTGCATCCCGACCAAGGCCATGCTCAAGTCGGCCGACGTCTTCGACACCGTCAAGAGTGCCAGGGAATTCGGCATCACCACGTCCGGCGAAATCGAGTTCGTCTACGAGACGGCGCTGCAGCGCTCGATGAAGGTCGTCGACGGGCAGTACAAGGGCCTCCAGTACCTCTTCGACAAGAAGCACAAGATCCCGGTCTTCCACGCCCGCGGGACGATCCTCGGCCCGAATACCCTTGGCGTCGAGCCGGTCGATGGCAGTGCGCCGTTCCAGCTTCAGGCAACCAATATCGTCATCAACACCGGCTCCCGGCCCCGCCCGATCAAGGGCGTGCCCTACGACGGCGAGCGGGTGATCAACTCCGACCACGCGGTCACCCTGCCGAACCTGCCGACGAGCTTCATCATCCGGGGCGGCGGCGCGACCGGAGTCGAATGGGCCTCTATCTACCACCGCTACGGTTCCAAGGTCACGCTCGTCGGCCGGGTCGTGCCGCAGGAGGACCAGGAGGTCAGCGAGGCGCTGGCGAAGTCCTTCCAGCGGGCGAAGCTGGAGGTCATCAACGACGCCCGTCCGACGGCCGACGACTTCAATGTCACGACGTCCGGCGTGACGATGCGGACCAGGGACGCCAAGGGCAAGGAGAAGGTCACCCAGGCCGAGGTGCTGCTGGTCGCCGTCGGGCGGCAGGGCAACGTCGAGGACATCGGGCTGGAGACGGTTGGCATCACGACGGACGGGACGGGCGAGTACATTCCGGTCAACCCGATGATGCAGACGAACGTTCCGAACATCTACGCGATCGGCGACATCACGGGGCAGCAGCTGCTCGCCCACACCGCCATGCACATGGGCATCATCGCCGTCGAGCACATCGCCGCGAAGAACCCGTTCCCGCTCGACATCCTCAACTCGCCGTCCTGCACCTACTGCGAGCCGGAGATCGGCAGCGTCGGGCTGACGGAGAAGCAGGCCCGCGACCTCGGCCATGAGGTCAAGGTCGGCCGCTTCCCGATGAGGCCCAACGCCAAGGCCACGATCGAGGGCCACACCGAGGGCTTCACGAAGATCGTCGCCGACGCGGACACCGACGACGTCCTCGGCGTCCACATCATCGGCGCCCACGCGACCGAGCTGATCGCCGAGGCAGCGCTCGGCCGGCTGCTCCAGGTCAGCGGGACGGAGATCGCGATGTCGGTCCACCCGCACCCGACCGTCTCGGAGGTGCTCGGCGAGGCCGCCCACGACCTGCTCGGTCACCCGATCCACATCTAGCGTCCGGCTCGTTCTGTCATCAGTAGCGCAATTTCCGCCAGCCGTTTCCCCGGGGAATTGGTTGGCGGGAATCACTTCTCGTGGATCGGGAGCGAAGGTTCGACACGTCTGGTCGGCTAGGAGCCCCCACCCCCCGGCCCCCTCACCATCTCGGTTTCGTCCCTTTGGTCCTTACCGGATGGAGAGGGGGAGACGGGACATATCGAAGTCGATCGCTTTCGGAGGGCTTCAGCCCGACCAGCATGGAGCCCCTCTCCATCCGCATCCGCAGATACGAGATGGGGAGGGGGCCGGGGGAGGGGTCGTCCGGACGGTGAAGCCGACCAGCCTCAGCCCGACCGCTTCCGGGCATTCACCACCGCTCCAGTCACCGTCACGATAAGGAAGGCCAGCAGCGTGACGAGCGGGCCGTAGTCCGGTTCGGCCCGCAACAGGGCGAGGACGGTGAAGAGGGTCATCAGCGACCAGAGGCCGATGTCGCCGGCGAGGCGGAGCGGCCGCGCGGTCCGGGGATCGCCGCCGTAGCGGAACGCCAGCAGCCCGCAGAGCAGCGGTATCAGGCCGAAGGGCAGGGCGAACAGCCAGCGGGCGTAGTGGCCCAGGCCGAGCTGGACATCGAGCAGGGCGACGACGAGAAAGACGGCCCCGACGACGATGTTGGCGACCGCATAGGTCCGGCCCAGCCGCTTGTCGCTCTCCCACTAGCCGCGGAGCATCGTCGCCATCGGTCCGTTCCCCTCCACTGTGATCGGCTTCCGCCGGTCGCCGGTGCGGTCGTTTGCCTGATCCACGATCATGCCCGCGCCAGCATGGCATGGCTTCGGCGTTCACGACACCAGGCGTTGCGCCGATCGAAGAGGGACCAGATGGATGCTTGAGCGGGTTCGCGGTCTTGCCCGGTCGTTGTTCCGAGATGTCGACACCGGTGCGGCCGTCCGGGCAGGAGTGATCTCGGTCGTGGCCTACACGGTGGTGATGGAGACCGACCGCCGGATCACCGGCAGCCGGATCGACGATTTGATCCTGCTCGGGCGTCCGGCCGTCCCGAACCGTCCCGATCTCGCCCGCCCGGTCGGCGCAGTGCTGCACCTGGTCAATGGTGCCGTGATCGGGCTCGGTTACGCGGCGCTGGCCCGTGACCGCCTGCCAGGCCCGGTCTGGCTACGCGGCGTTGCGGCGCTGATGATCGAGAACCTGAGCCTCTACCCGCTGATGTCCATCGCCAGGCATGTTCACCCGGCGATGCGGGACGGCCAGATCGACGACTACTGGACGTGGCCGGCCTTCGTCGAGTCGCTGCCACCGCACCTCGTCTACGGGGCGCTGATCGGCCCACTCTATGAGCGGTTCCGTACCGTCTCGTCGCTCCGGCGCTGAGTTCGACCAACAATGATGACCGGTCCTGACAGGGCCTCGAAGGGAGCACGCATGGATATTCGACTCGACGGAAGGATCGCGGTCGTCACAGGCGCCAGCGCGGGAATCGGCCAGGCGGTCGCGATCGGGCTGGCCGAGGCGGGCGCCGATGTCGTCGTCAACTTCCGGACCGATTCCAGCAGGAAGGGCGCTGAGGTTACCCGCGATCGGATCGACGCGACGGGGCGCCGGGCGCTGCTGGTCGAGGCGAACATGACCGACCCGGCCGCGATCGCGAGTCTGTTCGAGCAGACCGTCGCCGCGTTCGGTGGGATCGATATCCTCGTCAACAACGCCGGTGTCGGCGGCAAGGGCCAGGGTGTCGAGCAGCCGGCCGACGAGTGGGACCACGTCCTCGCGGTCAACCTGACGGCGCCGTTCCTCTGCACTCAGCACGCCGTCCGGAAGATGCGCGAGCAGGGCCGCGGCGGCCGGATCGTCAACATTACCTCGGTTCACGAGGAGGCTCCCGGCCACGGCTCCCCTGCCTATACCGTTTCCAAGGGTGGGCTACGGAACCTTACCCGGGTGCTGGCGCTGGAGCTGGCGCCGGAGAACATCCGGGTGCTCGCGGTCGCTCCGGGGATGATCCTGACCAAGATGAACGCCGAGGCCAGCAACGACGACCACGTCCTCCGCGACGCCGAGGCGCAGATCCCGGCCCGGCGGGCGGGGCAACCGGAGGATATCGCCAACACCGTCGTCTTCATGGTCAGCGATCAGGCGAGTTATGTCACCGGCAGCACGGTCTTCGTCGACGGCGGCTGGATGCTGGAGTGGCCGGACGTCTAGCCACCACGATCCGGTCCGATACTCAGCCGCCGTGGTCGGGATGAGTGGGGGTGGCGTCGGTCGTCATGTCCATCCCGGACATGCCCGGAACGGTGCTCCCATCGACCGGTGCCTGCCCACGCGCGACGAGCATCGCGTTCATGTTGTCGATCTCGACACCCTGGGTCCGGGAGAACGTCTCGGCGAACCGCCGGGTCTCGTCGTTCCCAGACCGGTCGAGCAGCCCGTTGGACATGTCGAGCCCGGCTCGGTGATGGACGATCATCAGCTGCAGGAACAGGACATCGGCCTGCGCGGGCGGCAGCGTCTGGAGCTGCCCGATCTGCTCGCCCGTCGCCATGCCCGGCATCGGGCCCGTGGTCGGATGGCCCATCCAGCTCATCGCCGGTTCAGTCCCCGTCTGCGAGAGGTCCCAGAGATCGAGCGTCGCCATCATCATCCCGACCTGGGCCTGCTGCGCCGTCGCGAGGTCGTAGCTCAGCGTCACGAGGTCCGGGTCGGCCGTCCGGCGGTAAACGATCAGCGCCATCTCGACGGCCTGATTGTGGTGGGTGACCATGTCACGGAGGAACCCGGTCTCGACCGAGCCGCTGTCCGGCGAGTCACTCCGGAAGGCGAGGGCTGTGCCGGCCGAAGCAAGAATGATGGCCACGACCAGGATCACCACGGTGACCGGGTTGACGATGGACCGCCTGGTGACCGGCGCTGTCTGGTCGGCGGGAGTCGGCTCGGTCTCACTCATGGATGAATCCCTGAAAAACGGGTGTGACCGACCACCGGCACGATGGTCGGTCACACCTGAGGACGTCAGACCGGAACGGTGCCGGTGTTGCCGCCGGAGCAACTCGCGCCGTACTCCGGCGTGAACTCCTTGCTGAGGCGGTACTTCCCGATGAAGGCATCGAGGCCCGGGTCGTCGGCCCCGGTCAGCGCGAGCTGGTGGTTCCAGGACGTGGCGACGACCGGCGAGGTCAGGCCGGGGTACGGGCTGACGAGGATGAGGTCCCCGGATTCGGCCCGCGACTTGAGCTGGTCGACCTGGTCCTGGGGCAGGTCGGGCGAGTAGGTGATCCAGACGGCGCCGTGCTCGAGCGAGTGGACGGCGTTCCAGTTCGGGATCGGGGCGCCGTAGTAGTCGCACGTCTGCCAGACGTTGTTGTGCGGTCCGCCGACCGGCGGCGATTCGGCGTAGGTCAGCTCGCCGTCGTCATGCTGATTGGAGGTGTACTCGTAGGACACGACTCCCGACAGCGCCTCGTTGCCCTGCCGGTCGTTCCACCAGTTGGCGCCGACGGCGGCGATCACGACGATCAGCACGAGGGCCGTCACGCCGATCGCACCGAGATTGATCAGGCGCTGGCGCTTCTGACGCTCCCTGATCGAGACGCGGTCCTTGCGGCGCTCCTGCACGAGCTGCTCGCGGCGGGATCGGCGGTCAGCGGCGACGGTGTCCCGCGTCTCCTTCGCCATCCGTGGTTCGGTGATCGTCCGGTCAACGTTCCGATCGTTGGCCATTGCTTCGAGAGTCCTCACATCGAACGACGCGGTCGCCCGAACGGCCGGCGTGGTGGGCGTACCGGCCCGGGTATCGCTCACGTCACCAAGACAACTGAATCCAGTTGCCAGATGGTACCACTTACCCGATGTTATCCGTTCCCAGGCGCGGCATCCGGTCACGCAACCGTTGGGGCCCTATGCTACGGCGAGACATGGTCCGCTCCCGACGGCTGCTACCATCGACGCCGACGTCTCGTGAAAGGACGAAGCCCGTTGTCGATGTCCCACCGCGATCGGTCAGCGTCCCGCCAACCAGCGAGCCGGTTCCGGCACCCCGTTCCCGGGATCCTGATGACTCTGGCGCTCCTGCTGGGGATGCCCGGCTGGCAGGCAACCGCTCAGGGACTTGGCGGAACGCCCGTCCCGCCGACGAGCGGCGGGATCGAGACCGTCCACGGGATCGCCGGAGCTGACATCGGGCTCGGTGGAGACGCCCCGCCGTTCGCCGCACTGACCGATCTGAGCGCCTACCTCGACCGTGACCTGACGGCCGTCCTCGACCCGGCCGGTCAGGTCATCGCTCCGCTGCGCGTCGATGCTGGGCAGCCGGTCTTCGATCTCGGCCTTCCCAGCCGGCCGCTCGGGCAGCCCCACGCCTTCGGGCCGGCGACCGCCGACGGCGTTCAGGTCTTCTCGGTCAACGTCCACGCCGACCTCGGCGGTTCGCCCTTCCTCGATCCGTTCGAGTACTCAGCCTGGCCGACCGGCTACTCCTCGCTGCGGCTCGAGAACGGCACCTGGGAAATCGTTGGAGGCCGGCTGCTCGTCTGGGCCGACGGTGCCGGTCAGCAATTCCCGTCCGGCTCCGGCCCAGATGGGCTGCTCCTGACGGACGACGACCCGACGATGCGGATCGAGCCCGGCTGGACGCTGATCGACCTCGACACCGCCCCATTCCTGACCATCCGCGACCGATCGGTCGGCCTCTCGATCGTCTCCGGATTCGGGGGGACCCGGAACCTGTCAACCTCGGGTTATGTCGCGTCCTTCGACCGGCTCATCGCCGACCTGCGGGTCGGCTACCCGTTCACCGATCTCAAAGGAATCGACTGGGATGCGGTCGTCGCGACCTACCGGCTGGAGGTCGTCGCGGCCGAGGCGGCAGCGGACCCCGATGCCTACACCGGCGCGATGATGCGGCTCGCGGTCGGGATTGGCGATGGCCACCTCGCAGTCTCGCCCAGCCTGACCATCCTGAGAGAACAGCTCGGCGGCTCACTCGGACTTCGGCTGGCCCGGACCGACCGCGACCAGCTCATCGTCACCGACGTCGCGCCTGATTCACCGGCCGCCGCCGCCGGTATCGAGCGCGGGGCGACGGTCGGTCTCTGGGACGGCGTCCTGCCGGTCGACGCCCTGACCGCGACGTCGATCGTCCAGCCGGTCTCGACCGAACCGGCCCGCGCCGCCCAGCAGCTGGAGCTGTTACCGCTCGGCCCGGTCGGCTCTGAAGTCACGATCGCGACCCGGAACACCAGCGACCTCTCGACCCGGACGATGACGCTGGTCCGGACCGAGGACCTGGAGAGCGTGTACCGGCTGCTCGGCCGGGACAGCGGCAGCGTCGAGCAGCGCGTCCATTCGCCGGTCGAGTCTCGCCTGATCGACCCGACCACCGGCTACATCCGGGTCATCACCTTCGCGGCGACGCCGGCTCTGGTCGTCGCGGCCTGGGACAACGCCATTCAGCAGATGGAGGCATCGGGCACCGAGTCGCTCATCCTCGATCTGCGTGGCGATCCCGGCGGCGTCCTCTCGGTCGCGCTCTACCTCGCCGGTTCGTTCATCAACCAGCCCGTCAACCTCGCCGACCTTAGCATCGCCGACGACAGTGGCGCGTGGGGGCTCTCCGGCAAGCTGATCGTCCGACCCAATAATGCACTCTGGACAGGCGATGTCACGGTTCTGGTCGACTCCGGTTGCGTCTCGGCGTGCGAGATCCTCGCGGGAGCGCTGGCCGCCAACCCGGCCACGGTCGTCGCCGGTACCGGGCCGACCGGTGGGGTCGTCGCGACCGTCTCGTTCTGGTCGCTGCCGGGTGGCGCCCTGTTCCAGGCACCGCTCGGCCGGTTCATGCACGCCGATGAGATCTGGCTGGAGGGACAGGGAATCGCCCCGACCCTCGACGTTCCGATCACCGTCGCGTCGGTGCTGCCCGGCGGCGACCCGGTCCTCGACGCCGCCCTCGCCGCGCTCGATCGATGACGGAGACGGACCCTTTGGTCCCGCCGTGGCTCCCCGGCAACTGGGCGACGACGGTCATTCCGACCGGCCATGGCTTCTCACTGGACCAGTCCTGCGGCCCGGTCGCCTGGGCAGCCGGTCGCTGGCCGGATGTCGACTGGCGGGACGGGTGTCTGATCCGGGTCGGATACGACGCCGATGGCAGCGCGGTTCCCGTCGTCATCTGGCCTGGCTCCGAGCCGGATACGCTCGCCGTCGCCTCGCCGTCCCCGGACCCCGCCGGACTGATCGCGCCGATCCTGAACACGGATCGCCCCGCGCCGGACTGGTACGACCCGGTGATCGCCGCCCTCGCCGGTCGCTTTCCCGGTCTGCGGCCGTTCGCCCACGGCTCGGTCTATCTGGGGCTGGTGACCAGCATCGTCGGCCAGAGCATCTCGGTCGCGTCGGCGGCGACCACGCAGCGTCGGTTGGCCGCCCTCCTCTCCGAGCCCATCGAGATCGCCGGGCGGCCGTTCTGGCCCCTGCCCACGGCGGAGCAGCTCGCGACCGCGACGGCGGAGCAGGTGCGGTCCAGCGGCGTGACCTGGCGCCGGGCTGAGTCCCTCGTCATGATCGCCCGGATCGCCGCCGATGGTCAACTTCCGGACGGGCGGCCGGACTGGGCGACGCTGCCGACCGACGATCGGCTGGCCCTGCTGCGCGTGCTGCCACTGGTCGGCCCCTGGACGGCCCGCTCGGCCCTGCTCTGGGGCGTTGCGGACGACGCTGTCTGGCCGTCCGGTGACGTCGCCCTCCTGCGGGCCGCCCGCCTGGCCTACGACGATCCGACGCTGGACATGCGCGGCCTAACGCGGCTGGCCGAGGGCTGGGGACCGGCACCCGGTTGGGCGACCCGACTACTCTGGGCTGGCCTGTTCGGTGCGGCACCTGCGACCATGTCCCCGTCGTGGAACGGATCCGTCGCGGCGCTGCCATGATCCGAATGGGCAGCGACCGCCCCACCAGAGGGAGTAGCAGATGTTCGTGTATGTCGGGACCTACACTGGAGTAGACAAGGGTGAGGGAATCTATGTGTTCCGGTTCGAGCCGGAGAGCGGCACCCTCACCCCCACCGAGACCGTTATGGGAGCGGCCAACCCGTCCTTCCTCGCGATCGATCCGACCAACCGGTTCGTCTTCTCGGCCAACGAGTCCGAGCCGGGGATCGTCTCGGCCTTCCACCGCGACCTCAACACCGGTGGGCTGCATGAGCTCAACCAGGAGACCAGCCACGGATCGACCCCCTGCTACATCAGCATCGACAAGCCGGGACGCTACGCGATGGTCGCCAACTACGGCGACGGCACCCTCGCCGTCTACCCCATCGGCGAGGACGGGCATCTCCAGCCGTCCAGCGACGTGATCACCTTCACCGGCAGTGGCCATGACCCGAACCGCCAGAACGGCCCCCACGCCCACATGGTCGCCCCGGCCCCGGATGGCCACCACGTCCTCGCGACCGACCTCGGCCTGGACACGATCACCGTCTACGACCTCGACACCGACACCGGCCGCCTCAACCCCGGATCGGCTGAGGGCGCCGTCGCCCACGCCGCTCCCGGCGCCGGCCCGCGCCACTTCGCCTACGCCCCGGACGGCACGATGGTCTTCGTCATCAACGAGCTCAGCAACACGATCACCAGTTACGCGTTCGCCGACGGCGGCCTGACCGAGCGCCAGACCGTCCCGACGCTGCCGGACGGGTTCACCGGCGAGAACACGACCGCCCAGATCGCGATCACGCCGGACGGCCGGCATCTCTACGGCTCCAACCGGGGTGACGACAGCATCGTGATCTACGCCGTCGGCGAGGACGGTGATCTGACGCTCGTCGGCCACCAGCCGACCGGCGGCCAGACGCCCCGCAACTTCGCCCTCGATCCGACCGGCGCCTGGCTGCTCGCCGCCAACCAGACCACCGGCACCATCGTCGTCTTCCGTCGCGACCCGGAGACCGGCCTGTTGACGCAGACCGGCGACCCGGTCGAGATCCCGTCCCCCGTCGCGATCCTCTTCGCCGAGGTCTAGGAAAGGGTCTCAGCTGGCGACTCCCTCAGGAACTCGACCGCCGGGCCGACATAGCGGGACTAATCGAGGGCGAGACCGGAGGCGCTGGCCGTCAGAGGGCAGGTCCACTCGGAGACGGAGGGGAGCGGGGAAGCGATGAGTCATCCCGTCAGAGCGCCAGGGGTCCAGACGCTGCTGGACATTGGCGTCGCGCTGCTCGTTGCTGTCCTGCCGTTCATTCCTCCCTTCTTCAACGACGGCGAGAGCATTCCCGACATTCCGACCGTCGTCGTCTCGATCGTGATCGCGGGCGCCGTCGCGCTCCGCCGTCGGTACCCTCTGATCGTGCTCGGTGTCGTGCTGGCGATGGTGGTTCCAACCTTGGCCACGGGGGCGCAGATCCCGTCGGTTGCCGGTGGCGCCGTGGTCGCGTTGTATACGGTCGCCAGCCGGCGGCCCAGACAGACCACGGTGATCGCGACGGTGATTACCCTTGTCACGGTTGTTGGCCTGATCGCAGCGACCAGCGATGACAGGCAGGATTTCGAGCCCGTCATCAGTGGCATGGTCTGGATCGCGCTGGCCGCCGCGGTTGGCGACGCGGTGCGAAGTCGCCGCAACTATGTTCAGGTCCTGGAGGATCGAGCGCGTCGCGCCGAGGAGACCCGCGAGCAGGTCGCCCGCACCCGGGTGGCCGAAGAGCGGCTCCGTATCGCTCGGGATCTGCATGACATCGTCGCTCACCATATCGCCGTCGTGAACATCCAGGCCGGGCTGGCGTCACGGGCGATGTCACGGGACGCGATCGACACCGCAGGCGTCGCGATCGACCGGGTCAGTGAGGCCGCCCGGTCCGCGCTCGACGACCTGTCGGCGGTACTTCGGCTCCTCCGGTCGCCGGAAGATGCGGAACAGCGCGCCCCTACCCCTGGTCTCAGTCAGGTCAACGACCTGATTCAGACATATGTCAACAGCGACGACCGGATCAACTGGACGGTCCGTGGCGGTGCTGTCACCCTCGATGCGGCCAGTGAGTTGACGGCCTACCGGGTGATCCAGGAGGCACTGACCAATGCCACCAAGCACGGTGTCCCGGGAGACACGCACGTCACCATCTCGTATGAGACGGATGGGCTGGTGATCACGGTCGCGAACGCGGTACGGAGTCCGGATCTGGCCGGCCGGTCCCGGAGTGCAGGTCCGGGTCCGGGTACAGGATTCGGGGTGGTCGGCCTGCACGAGCGCGTCGGCTCGGTCGGCGGCACCGTCATCACCGGCCCGCGACCGGATGGGACATACGTCGTGCGGGCGATCATTCCCTACAGCCGTGGGACGACTGCCGCGGCGGAGGAGCTGCCATGATCCGGGTCCTCATCGTCGACGATCAGCCGCTGATCCGGGCCGGACTCCGCGGTGTCCTCGAACTCGAGGCCGATCTGCTCGTCGTCGGCGACGTCGCCGACGGCAGTGCCGCGGTCCGCCGCGCCCATGACGAGCGGGCCGACATCGTCCTCATGGACATCCGGATGCCCGGTCTGGACGGCATCGAGGCGACGCGGCGCATCCGGACCGACGAGGACATGGCCGGGGTCCGGATCATCATCCTGACCACGTTCGAAACCGATGACAACGTCGCTGAGGCACTCCAGGCTGGCGCCAGCGGGTTCCTCGGCAAGGGGGCCACTCCCGACGAGATCGTCGACGCGATCCGCACCGTGGCAGGCGGTGAGTCGCTCCTCTCGCCATGGGCGACCCGGTCACTGATCGAGCGCTTCCTCGCCCAGCCGCGACTGCCGAGCGCCAGCTCGAACGTGGCGGATCGCCATGCCCAGACGGTCGCCGACCTGACCGATCGTGAACGAGAGATCCTGATCCTGGTCGCGCAGGGGCTGTCGAACGAGCAGATCGGCGAGGCCCTGTTCATCTCCTCGTTTACGGTCAAGACGCACGTCAACCGGGCGATGGTCAAGCTGGACGCCCACGACCGGGCCCAGCTCGTCGTCTTCGCGTACCAGGCGCGATTACTGCATCCGGAGTAGACAGGTCCCCGCCAGACACGACAGCGGGACGACGACGGCTGACGCGCCGGAACCTAACCTGAACACATCGCCAAATCCCTGGCGACCTACAGGAGAGGAACCCACCGTGATCACCGTCGACTCCATCAGCAAGCGGTACGGAGACAAGGTCGCCGTCGATTCGCTCAGCTTCACCGTCCGGCCCGGCGTCGTCACCGGGTTCCTTGGTCCCAACGGCTCCGGCAAGTCCACCACGATGCGCCTCATCATGGGTCTTGACAGCCCGACCTCCGGAACCGCGACGGTCAACGGCCGGTCGCTCGCGGACCACCAGGCACCGCTCCACGAGGTCGGTGCGCTGCTCGAAGCCCGGGCGATCCACCCTGGACGCTCAGCCTACGATCACCTCTCGGCAATGGCCGCGACCACCGGTGTGCCCGACCGCCGCGTCCGCGAGGTTCTCGACCTAGTCGGCATCTCCTCCGTGGCGAAGAAGCGGGCTGGCTCGTTCTCGCTCGGTATGGGGCAACGGCTCGGCATCGCCGGGGCACTCCTGGCGGACCCGGAGACGATCATCCTCGACGAGCCAGTCAATGGGCTCGACCCCGAAGGCATCCTCTGGATTCGACACCTACTCAAGGGGCTGGCCGACGAGGGCCGCACGGTCTTCGTCTCGTCCCACCTCATCTCCGAGATCGGGCTGATGGCCGAGCACCTGATCGTCATCGGCCGCGGACGGATGATCGGCGACATGACCGTCGACGAGCTCCGCCAGGTGGGCAGCGACGGCCGCGTCGACGTCACCACCCCCTACCCCGCCGACCTGACCCAGGCACTGCTCGGCGAGGGCGTCTCGATCGATTCGACCGATGACGCCCACGTCATCAGCGTGACGGGGTTACTGGCCGCCGAGATCGGGGACCTCGCCTTCGCCAGCGGCATCCCACTCCATGCCCTTGTCCCGCGGGAGGCGTCCCTGGAGGAGGCCTTCATGTCCCTGACCCACGACTCGGTCGAGTACCAGCCCGCCGCGGTCGCGGCCTGACCCATCTTCCACGCACCCGATTCACCGACCCTCAGGACGGCCCGACCGTCGCAACCAACAAGGAGAACCCCGTGGCCACCGCCATCCTCAATCAGATTGCCCAGCCCGAGCGCACCGTCGACGCGCGGCCAGACGCTTCCGGGCGCCTCAACCCCTCGGATCTCAGGGTCACGTTCCCGCGGGTGATCCGTTCGGAATGGGTCAAGTTCCGCAGCCTCCAGTCGAACTGGATCACCCTGATCTCGACCGTGCTCCTCGTGCTCGGCTTTGGCGCGATCGCCTCGGCGACCTTCAACGCCGACCCGAGCGACCCTGACGCCTTCAGCAATCCGATCACCGTCGGTCTCGCCGGCAACCTGTTCGCCCAGATCGTCATCGGCATCTTGGGCGTCCTCGTCATCACCAGTGAATTCGCAAGCGGCATGATCCGCTCCACGTTCGCCGCGGTTCCGACGCGTCTTCCGGTTCTCGGAGCCAAGGCCATCGTCGTCGCCGGCGTCACGCTCGTGGTGGCGCTCCCCACGATGTTCGGCGCGTTCTTCCTCGGGCAGGCCATTATCGGTGGCGACAGCGCCAGTCTGACGGATAGCGGAGTGCTCCGGGTGATCGTCGGCTCCGCCGGTTACCTTGCCGCCGTCGCGCTCCTCGGTCTCGGGCTCGGCACCATCGTCCGCCAGGCCGCCGGCGCGATCGGCATCGTCTTCGTCCTGCTTCTACTCGCGCCACAGCTCCTCGGGTTCCTGCTTCCCACATCGGCCCAGGAGACGTTCCTGAGGTACCTGCCCTCGAACGCCGGCTCGGCCATCACGGCGATCGACTCCAATCCGGCTCTGCTGTCACCGCTGATGGGCGTGATCGTCCTCGCCGGTTGGGTCGTCGGATTCCTCGGGATCGCCGCGGTCCTCCTGAAGCGCCGCGACGCGTAGACGGGT
>JAABUS010002153.1_pt1 | contig 38588 bp, 29 predicted proteins | sample 5560161 | NCBI WGS metagenome assembly JAABUS01 (sample SAMN10711885, study PRJNA513376) | rock metagenome | isolation source: Antarctica rocks | place: Antarctica: Victoria Land, Trio Nunatak nord | collected 2016-01-04
GGGGCCAGTCAGAAATGCAGCGATGATGATGGATAGGAGTCTTGGAGCGGGGTTCTAGGGAGAGAGCGGGCGAGTTCTCGATGAGCGGATGAGAGGAGCTGAGGAAGGGTGGGGAGATAGGCGCTCCGATCGATTTTTTCACGAACTGGTGGGGTCGCTTTGCTCCGTGCGGACCTCTTACTAGGGCGTTTTCGTGCGCTGCTGCAGGTGTGGGGTTGGAGGTAGTGGATGGAAGGCGCAGTCTGGGGGTGGGGCCATGGGGCATGGGGCGTGGGGATGGGGATGAGATATTGGTAGCGGTCGAGATCTGATACGGCCTTAGCGAGGTGTTCACGAAAGCTAGCGGTACGGCTGGAGGTGGAAGAGAAGTGGGGATGGCGTTCAAGTGCTACCCCCTCTGCGCCTCGCTTAATAGATATATACAACATTCCGGTGCTTTGGAGCTCGCTTGCCTCAGTTGATAGAGGCCGCCGATGACTAAGGTCAGCCGGAAGGGTGACTAGGACCTACGAAGCCGACTAAAACTCCCCAGGACAACCCTTGCCAAGGAGGGAGGAGAAGTAGCGATCCTGGTGTGAAGGCGACGGTGCGAAGCGACCTGAATTAGGCAATCGTGAGAGGGAACGCCGATCTCAGGTGGGATAGGGCGCCGATGGCGATGGTTTGGTAGAGGCGACGTTGTTTTCAAGTATAGGAGGGCCTCAGGGAGGTGAATTGAGAGAGGCAACGCCAATCTCGGAAATCGAACGCCAATGGCGATATAAAAGATGGTCGATATACAAGATGGCCGCAAGAGCGGTAAATCGTGAGAGGCAACGCCGATCTCAAAAGGTGCTTTTATAGTAAGCAGCAATGAACAGGCAAGCGCGACTAAAAGCGCAGAGAAGAGGTCGATTTTCTCAACAATTAGAGGGGCCTGTGTACGGCGTAAGCCAGAGAAAGAACGTGCATCTCAGGGTTCAGTAGATATTCCGCAAAGCGCGAACACCAGAAACTGGTGCGGGGTAACAGTAGATGTGCGCTCAAAGAAACGCATCAGAAAGAGATGGCAAGGTCAAAAAGAGACGAATGCATTAAGAAGGGAATGCAGTGGGCGGCCACCATACAAAATAGTGTAGTGGGCGGCCAAGCACTACCCCCTTAATCTCCCTCGTCGCTGGCACTGGGCCCCTTGTCTAGCAGGGCTCTCTATATGTTACCACTGCTCCTTTCCCCTCGCCCTCCGCCTCGCGCCCCATTTCCAAAGCAGCAGCGGTGCCGGGATCACGACGATCTGTGACAGAAACCGTAAGAAGCTATTGCCGCATCCGTAGCCCAGCGCTGCATACATGCTCAACGCAAAGATAGGGAAGATGCTGCGCAGGAACTGGCTTGGCCGTTGTCGCCGAGGTTGTATACTCAGGCAACGAATTCAGGACAAAAGCCTGCATGGCCTGTGTCGCCAGAACGATGCCCGCAGGGAAGATGCCGACTCCGGTGTCGGTGATGATCATCATCGGGACGCGATACTCGAGCGCAGTGTCTCCACCGGCTTGGTTCTTCAGGTTTGCCCAGACGCGATCGGTGCATCGGGCGCCGCCTTGCGCGGTTATTGTGTTGCCGATCGCGAGAGCAATGTAATTGAGGTCGGAACGAGAGACGGATTGCCCGTAACGCTGGGTCCAGAGCTCGGCGAAGGTGGAGGACATGATGTAGTTTAGGCTGAAGCTATAAGCCATGGAGATGGACATGACTTGGAGGGTTGGTAGAGTGCAGAGTACGCGCACGGGTCGTGTCAGGGTAATCTTGCATATCTGCCACAAGCGCTCTTGTTCCGTATCATAATCACTACCGGAAGCTTTGCGCAGACCCTTGGCTTTACGTGCAAGGATTTCTGCCGCGTAAGGTTCTGCGAAGAGGAAGGCGCAGATGATGGTGATTAGATCGCTGAAGATGGAGACAATTTAGAACAGCCATCGCCAGCCGATGTTCTGAATTATCACACCGCCGATGAAGGGCCCTATTGCTGTGCCGAGTAGCGGTATGAAGATTTAAATTGCAAGCGAGTGCCGTCTTTGTTCGGGTCTTCAGCAATTTGCCAGAAGAGGATCCGTCACCTGTCCCCATTTTAGAGGGTCAAGCACGATGAGTAAGAAGCCTAATTCAGCATAGCGCGAAATCGACACTTGCTCCAGTAACAGCTAAGACGTGCGTGGCAACCATAGTGGCTTTGTTCTGAGTAAAGCCGCAGACCGGGTGGAAGTGGGGTCCAAGGTTCCACCGAAGAGCTGGACTAGCCGTCGGCCATATATCTCGGTGAAAGGGGCAAGAAATAGGGGACCAAATGCATAGGCGAGTATGTAGATCGAGAAAGCAAGATTTGCCACTGCCATGTCAAGGTGAAGGTCGTTCCCAATGTTGTCAAGTGCCGGAGCCATCGTTGTCCCAGACATGAGGGTGACAAGGCCGGACATGGAGCACAGAAGCAATACTGCCCGCTTCTTGTGGCTGGGCCAGCTGAGTGCGCACATGGGATCATCGAGGCCGTCGAGCGTGACCTTATTTGCCCTCCTAGTACGATATTAACCAAGTATGTGCCTTTGGCTTCTGGCTCGGCATTTGCGGTTATATTAAACGCCTGCTTTTCCAAGTTGTCGTTTTCCTTCGCATCATGCTGTTCTCCTATGTGGTTTTCCTGTGCTTCATCTTCTCCCACCTCATCGACTTTCTCTTGCTCTTAGCTAACTGCGCCTGCGCGGAATACTGCTTCTCGCGATGTCAACGTCGTCCCGTCGCTAAGAATAGGTGGAGATAGATATGGAGGGTCCATGCATAGTACGAGTGTAATCCACGCAAGCCGAGCGGAAGAGCATAGGGGTTAGGAGTCACCATTCGGTAGACTGTAATAATGAGGTGAGGACTCCATATGTAATACGAAGAACCACTGGGAGTCCACCGTGCCGGCGTATGGGATAGCTCAATCGAGAAAGTTCGAATATCAACGGCAGAGAATTGCGGGGCTGGACGTCTGGAAGGATATGGCAGCATTTTGGACTCTCTTTTCCATGTACAGAACCAAACAAGTAGAATCGAAGAGTGTAATACGTCGATCAGGATAAAGATTCCAGGCTCTGGAGAAGAGAATCAGGAAGAATTTGGACGCGGTCATCTCACCTGATAGATTGCTGTCGATCCGCATCACTCTGGTGCATGCGCTTCCATGATCCTTACCGAGAACTTTTCATTGTTAGGGGAGTTGTGGTCGATCTGTCTTGGGGTTTCCAAGTCCTTGCAATCACAAGAGACATAGGGCTAGGAGATTCATCTGGGTCTAGTAAGCGCTACCAGATACTTTTCCACACCAAGGGCAATTTGGGAGCTCTTCTTCACGAGAGAGTTCTCTTTACTCCGGCTGCTATAATTGCTTTAATTCATAGCTGACCTCGAAGACGCTGTTGTACCCTTCCTCGTCTGCATTCTGGATCATCTCATCATCAGAACGCTCTGTCTTAGCCGTGGAAGTATCATTTGCGAAGCCGGTCGGTATATTGATAGTGTTGCGCCGTAAGTCATGAAACGCTGTCTCTCCTCCTTTGTGCGAATCCGCAACGAATTGCATTGCAATTTGCAAAGAAGCACGGATCATGTCATAGCTCTGGTCATCGTTAACTTTTGCTTTTCCAAGTGAAAGTGCCTGCGATCTAATTGAGTCGAAGTTCACCGGCGTCGAAAGACCATGGTCATCGCCAGTTAGCACCAAGAGGACGTTTTGTCTTCGGCCCTCTCGGGCTATGAAGACCCTTGATCTGGTATAATCGCAATCCTCCTTTAGATGTGGCGCAACTTCATCGAGGATGATAACGACAGCTCGGAACGAGCAGAGCAGATCATGTTTCGCTGATCTACCCGGCTTCTCTTCTCCAGCTTCCCCCGAATAAACATGCTCCATTAGAAATCAGAGGACTCGATCACAGCATGATCGATGAGCCTCGATCATTTCAATTATCGTTCGGGGATCGTTCAAGGTGACACGGATTGTTTGGAGAGGAAAGCTCCAAACTCGATATCCGGAGAGCCGTCACGATAGTCGAACCAGGTCTTGTAGATATAGGCAAATGGTATAAATGAGACAAGGCTGTCCGACCATTTCCCACGGAGTAGGCGACCAGTATATAGCTATCGATTTGTTACACCACTGTCGCAAATCATGGGATCCGAATTCACGTGTAGATCTCCGCACCGTCTCGTCGAGCACCAACATTCCAAAGCTAATTCCTGTGTCACTGCGACAACCCAACCTGGTGTCCCTCGTCGGAACCCATTGTATCTTTTCATCGGCGTCGTCTTCCGTCTTTTCTTCATCTCAATCGATAACGACCTGTCAATTGTGGCATTTGAGCATGGTCGCTCATTCTTTTTGTTCTCTCGATACGTTGACGTTCTTAGATAACAGTGACCACCTACCACTACTGGGACGATACGAGCATCTTTGACTTCTGGCTTCAGACCATGAAGTGTCACTACTGGCATGCCGAGCTCCTTGCCACCAGCAGGCTGAATGGAGTGCCTGGATATAGGGGGCCTTGACCTTTGTCTTCTTGGGAGCAGAATCACGGACATTGATCTGAAAGTGTCCCACTGATCGGTGCCATAGCTTTCTTCTTTCAGAGCTCGAAATGTGGTCTAAGGCATGTGCAGTATGAGCCAAGCAATTATGTTTTAGACTCTTAAATCACACCCGCTTCACGTGAAAAGAAGTTGTGGCTTGCAGTGGTAATTGAAGCTCCGCTGCAGGAGTCGTCAAGCCATCCGGGACCCAGTGATGCCAGCGCCAGCGGTTTGAAGTCCAAAACCTAGAATGTACTCTGAAATACCACTTGCTCTTGGATCGGCGCCACCTTACAAGCCTGGTATTTCAGCATGGCCAGTCTGTGAGACAGGCAGTGTTCAGGCGATTGGCTGACCTAGCGCATCGAATCTACATTCCGTGTGATCATTTCTCCTGGGGCGTCCACGTACCACATTTCGAAGTTCTCCGCATTCCAAGCTTTCATGCTCTTCTTCGAATACTATCTAGCTTTTCAGGCTTGTCCGTCGGGTACTCGCCATCCAGGCTGTTGCTCACAGTTAGATAGAAGTTGGTGTCCATTACGAGCCCACGATCCGATCAGTCGCACTTCCCAAAGTATCTTCAGCAGGACCGGACCTGTAGATTCGGGTTGTGGCGATCACAGTGCGATCGCGAGACTGGAAGATGTCGGGGATCTTCTTGGCTTCGTCGAGCTTATGCGCGGTTTTCCAGCGGCGTTGCCAATTGTCATTGCGCCAAAGACGAGCTTAACGGCGGGTTTGGATTGGGGCCCAAAGCGCCAATGGACTGCTGGGTCAGCTACAAGAGGCTAAGTAGCGCGGTAAGGTAATTCTCCCGTGACAGTGGGAAACCCAGTAGGCCCGTCATTCATAGATCAGAGAGGTAGTGTTGTAGACGTGAGTTGCCGCATGATAGGCCATAACGGACGGCGGGAGCGGTCTTTAGGGTAGATTGGAATCCTAAAATTGAGCTGAAATGCTTCAATACTGAGTATTTTCCTTCCTACGATGTGCTTCTGGAAGTGTCAATTACAAGGCGTGGTCGATATTCCGTCAACAAAGTCCGAAAATCTTCGGATGGTACTAAGATTTATACTAGCCCTTCGCGGACTAGTGCGCTTACATCTCTTTTGCCTGCACCTTCCATAAATGGCCAACGCAATTGACATCGAATCTCGTAAGGAGCCAGAGAACAAATGAAGCACAAAATGTATGGTCATCAACTGGTCTGTATAAAGTCTTCAATTTCTCAAATGTTTCGATCGACGTCCATTCGACGCGTAAGGAGCAATGCAAAAGACGGCCGCATTGAGTCGCTTCAAATTTAAGAAGCATGCTTAAAGAGACGGATTCTTCTAGGTCATAAGGAAATGCCGCGGCTATATCACATAATCACCTTTGTAGAACGGAGATGCAGGCTAGACTTCGAACGAGAACAGGAATTGGTTTGTAAGGATCTTTTCCTTCATCTGCGCAGGTCCCAAGTACCGCAGCTTCCAAGTCTTAAATCTTTTTCGATCTCGGTTGTCATATTGTAGTAAATAAGTCGAGCGTATTGCTTGCTTACTGGGCTCAGAAGTCGACACGATCATCAAGAAGCCGTTTCGTATCCAATAATCGACTGATAGATAGGAAAGCCCCAAGCACTGGCTTTGCTGACTCTTCTGTTCCTATAGCTCTGAACCTGGGTTTTCTACCTCTTGTGAGACATGGAGACAAGCTCAGACCAGGGTTGCGATACCTTGCTCTATTCGTTTTTCAGTTCAGTCACCGTTCCATTGGGAGGATTCGACAGAGTCCCATTTAGGTCTTTCCCAGCGAAACCGTTCATATATCTCAAAACACCGAAGCCCACGTTGTAAAATCTACCGTCCACCACTTTGCGAAGATCTACCTTACACTCCACATTATCCAACCGCGCCAGCTCTTCCATTAATCCTAAAATCATATCGCGGACCGTGTCGTACGTCGCACTATGGGGCGGGTCAATACGCGGAAAGACGGTAAGGACCAGTACTCGATAGGTGTATCTATAATTCTCCGATAGTTGGGTGTCTCCACCGTAGTGCTGGCTTTGGTGTTTTATGTCCTCGTAGGCATCGCGCAGAAGGTCCGATGTTGTTGCAATGGGTAGCTTCCTCCTTGAACCGGCTTTCTGGATGAACATGTCGGTGTTGCGGACCCGGGTGTGCACTGATTCGCGTCGAAGGGAACTGCGATGGAACGTCAGAAAGCAGATCGAGCAGGAAGTGTTGATGTTTATCAAACGACGATAGTGAGGGTAGGTGTGCGTACGGAGGATCTGGTAGAACAGGGTTGGCAGGAAGCAGAGCAGTCACTGCGTCAGATGGCTGAGCTAGTGCAATCGCATTGGATGATGGCAGAACAGGCGCCACGGGGACTGAGCTCGACGGTTGGAAGAGGTTCAAAAGCACAAGCACGACATATGATACGTTTCGAAGAAGAGCCATTATGAGGCGAAGTGCGAAATCTAGTAAGAATGCTTGATTCGATGTCCTGTGAAAAATTATGCATGCAGTAATCTCGTTCTCTCTTCTGAAAGGTAGGACGAAGCTATCGCCTGAGGTACCTAAGATATGTAGGCCCTTACTCAATACGCGGAATGCATGCTAATGGTGTGGAGCTGTGTTCCTGCGCACAGGATTCTTGCGCACGCCATTCCATCTTTCGTGCGCCTGGAGATAGAGCCGCCCTATTCAACTCCACCAGAAGCGCGAATGTCACTAGCAATTCAAAATCAAGTCCATTCCAGCCGCGGCCAGCGGTTTGGCCAATGTCTTCGATACACCACAATCGACATCAGCAAGACGCTACGGTCCTTGAATCTGGATTAAGTCGAGATTAGTCAAGCTATGCCCTGAGCTTTGGAAAACACGTGAGAGCAAAGACAGAATCTCTTTACCTATTCATCATCCTTTGGCTTTAGAGACTTGGTACCTGCGTTGATACCGAAGATTGTTTGCCAGTCGCAACCAAGTCCCACGTCTTTGAATGCGGATCTACAGTGGTGCAGTGCCAATCCTTCTTTGTCATTATGGACTGAATCCAATCCGAGTAGTGGCTAACGGGTCCAAACATGTCGTCAGAAACGTAGATCTGAATCTGTTTCAAGTCGTTGAAGGCTAAAAGAGCAGACATGAAACGCGTGTCCTGCAGGACAAATTGGCTGAGAGATGGCTGGTTACCGCACCACGGAAAGAGATGGGAGAAAAATCCCAGATCCAACGAAAAGCCCAGAAGTGAGCACTCTGGACTCCGAAATTGTCCCATTCCATCCAGTATCTCGGTTTCGAACTTGCCATCTTTATCTTCTCTTTCCTCAATGGACATTCGCAGCCAGCGGATTCCTTGGAGGGCGTGACGAGGAAAGTCAGGTTTACGACAAAAATTGACCTCGATACCAAACTGGCTTTCTGATAAAGCATAGCAGAATACGTTCTCGCCGTATAAGATATTCACAGCTTCGTTGTAAACCTGCCGAGAGGTGCTGAGGATCTCAGGAAAAAATTGGAAAGGTATTTCCTCATCCGACAGGCAAATCAGTGTCTCTTTAGTATCAAATGTTGTGTCCTGCTCAGGGCTTCTGGTAGTTATCAGATCGTCCTGCTGCGGAGATCCTAATCCATTGGTTGGCTGTTTCATAACATATACGCGAGCTTCGTCGTCCTGCAGGAGGTTCCAGTAGATTTGTCGCCGTATCTTTGCAGGAAGCCTCATGAAGAAGAAAGCCATCTGGAATTTTCCGAACTGACAGTAGGCTGCAGGCAAGTGGTGGCAGACAGTCGTCTTCTAAGAACGCCTGTGTGACCACCGAAGATAATCAAAACTGCTGGTCCTACACATTCGATCAGCAAATCATCAAGGCGAAGCGAAAGTCAGTAAGCATACCGTCAGGATCTCTTCATAAAGGTTTGTCTCAACTCTGAGTGTAACGTGCACTGGGTCCAGTGTCTCTATGGAAGTGACACCTTTTCATGTCAGTGACATCTACAAAGGTTAGGATATCTAACAGAATTCACACCTTTTGACAAGCATCTATTATCTTCCGTCGAAGGTCCAGTCTATCTTGTGGCTTCGAGAGGCATGGTAAAGGACTGTGATAACATTTACGAAGGTAATTGGGATAACAACGCGACGCGTATGGTAACGATAAGAGACTTGTCAAAATAACCGAGTCTTAGCGTAATTTGCACGAGCCCAGGCTATTTCACATGCTTCGTTTCTACTCTTTCCTTACACTCTTCATGTCCCGTTCCAAAGACCTCTATTTCCCCAATCAGATTTTCAAGCGATATTTTGTCGGTGTTGCATCTCGCGAAGCTCATATTGCCGATCATTGGCTTTCTTCCATGGTTTGTTTTGACCTTGAGGTTTATAACAGCAGGCTTACCAGGGGTGTTCACGTCTTGAGGCCAGCAATACTTCTCCAGACTTATCAGAGACTAAGATATCAAAGAGATCGGAACTCTACTTTGCTATTCACAGCAAATAAAGTCATGATGCCAATGGCTTTCTATAAGAGCTGCAAAACCAAATTAAGTGATATGGTAAGATTTAGCTCACACGCTTGTAAAGCAGATTGACTTTTTATCACTGGTGGAATTGGACAATACGAAGATTGATTCTACAAGAGGCGCTTGCTGTGTAATTTGGTGCTGCCCTTCATCAATCTACCCAGACAATTCCGATACCACTAAAAGTGGGGGCCCCTCACCATCTCCTTTGCATTCGCCTCAGCTTGGAATGGCGTTTGCTCGGAGATTGTGGTTCTAGAATCTTGCAACAGCCCTCCCATGACTCTGGAACCTCTTGCTGTACTGCCTATACGCTTGATATCCTCGCTCAACCAATCCAGCAATGGCAGCAGTTCTGGCGGCTCTACATCAGCCCAAGAAGCCTGTGTGCTGTGCCCGAATCTCTCCAAATATGTATCTCTTACCATTGTTTGAATCTCCATCAGATCGGAGTCAACGTCTTGAAGAATATCCCGAAGAGCCCAGGCCTCGGATAACCATTCATCGAGTACCACAATGGCTTTGGTTATCCTACGGGTTTCCCCAGGTTCCAGCCAGGATAACTCGGTCCATAAAGCAAGCCTTCGCTGCCAAGGCAGTTTCTTGGTCATATCATCCTTGGCAAAGACTGTTGTCGTGAGACCGTCGTTCAAGCCCATTATAAGGTTATGGACAGTCCGCCTGGAAGGAAACATTGCATCCTCTTGCATCCGCGTACCCGAGTCCATCAAGGCTCGAAACTTCTCTTTCCATAAAGTCATGGCCCTAGACAAGGGATCTTGAACAAGTCCGGTGTCGGCAGTCGAGTGCTCTCCTGAAAGGCTGATGGTGCCTTCGCGAGCGATTTCGCGGAGGTGGTTAACATGTTTGTGGATGGCGGTCGAGTTTGCTTGCAATCCAGTATAGTAAACTTCGAGCTCGCCTACCAGGTTTGGCAAGGAGTCGCAGACATCTTCTGAAGTCGTTGCTATCTCGACATACACCAGGATTGGAAGCACGTCATCGATCATCGGTATCCTGACGTTTCGAGACTGAGTGCAATTAAGCTGGTGAAAAGATAATCGCTCCAACAAACTCGGCTCTTGGAAACTCTTCTGAACGGAATGGTCGCCTGAGAGTTTGTGACTCTCGTCGCCATCGGTGGCTCCATGGCCAGAACAGGCATTTGGAAACAAGGTCTTGGTCAGCTCATGCTCGCAAGATAACCTACAGAATTTTTCCATTGGAGGAATCTTGCAAGCTGATACCGCCGCTATATCCAAATCGGTGCCACAGATCTTCCAACCCACGTGAATCACTGTGGAAAGGAGAGCAAGGAAAGCCAGAGCACGAATAATATAGAACATCACATCCTCGACGACAATCACCCGAACGATTTTTGTCCATGGCTGGAGTCTGCGGCGAGCGGATTCAAGCATTGCACCGTAGTATCTCTCAACAACAAGGGACAGGGCTCCCAGTCCTTCGTTCCACGGTTTTTCCAGAAGGCGTAAAAGAGCGCTAAATGGACGCTCAGGGTTTTCTAGGAACTCAAACTGTCTCCTAGCAGAGTCCAGAGTCAGTATACCAGGTTTTGACCGCCGGAAGGAGCTGCGAAGCACACAATTCAGGACTTTGCTTCTAGGAAGAGTACAACAATCACGAGATAACCTACCAAGCCGGATCGAATACCTCCCGTGCTCCTACGTCTGCCCCAGCCGATCCACCATCCCCGAGAGGCAACCGTGTCACTGATCTCGTCTCAACAGTGTCTCCCTCTTCCAGCGACGCTCCACTAGCGATAGCAAATTGCTCTTCAGTACTGAGTCTCGACAGTGTCACTTCTCCCACCTCGACCGTATCTTTCTCCTTCAACAACGCTCCACTAGCGACAGCAATCTGTTCTTCAACATAGCTCCGGTCTCCCCGCCTTGATTGAGATTCTGACTCTACTTGAGGTGCGTCCTTCACTCCTTCTACACAGAATGAACCCTCCTGCTTCCTTAGCCTTGGCTTAGATTTCACCTCCACAGGCGCTGTCTTCCTCACCTCCTCAGCACCCGCGGCATCCGCCTGCTTCCTGTCCTTGAGACGAACACTTGACCTTGCCACTAGCAGTCTGCCGGCTTTCCGAGGGGGCATTGCTTCGACTGGGGACGCCCCTTCGCTGGATCGAATGAATGACGATGTACTGATGCATTCCTACAAGGTGGCAAACAGGCGTGAGGTGTTTGATGCGGACAAAGGAATTCGCGACGACAAGCGTGGTGAGCGACATCGATGCCGGAAACGGAAGCGAGCACAGGGTCCTGGGGCGAGATGGAAAGGGGAACAAAGGAGTCATTCTCGAAGACGCAAGTCTACTCGACGACGAACTCTCACCTTGTACATCCTCATGGAATATCCATACAAGACTGGTTGAGAGAGCTAATAGACGGTACAAAAGAGGTAGGACATTGATGCATTGCTCGTGCCAAGAGAACACTCGATATACCATACCATCTTCTCTTTCTGGCACGATTGTGACAGCGTCTTCTACGTTAATGCTTGGCCTGCATGCTATTGCCCAGCAAATGGACCACGCGGTATCTCTTTTCGAGGCAGGTACTCATCAAGCACACTATTGCGGATGTGTATAGTAGCTTATGCGGCGGCACGTGAGGCGTGATGCTTGCGAGCGTGGGGCTAAACTTTTGTTGCCTGCAGAACATCGAAAGGTTGTCGATACTGTCTGGACGAAAAGCTCATGTACGAACAATGCCGTATCGCTGGTGGAGAATTTACTCCGTACTCGCCGTAAAGATCAGTATTCTATACTCTTTCGCCAAGCTCTGTCTAGCCCAATATACATACATACGATATGATAGTAAGGAAACCCAATTAATCAGTAGTGCTCGTGATTGTGACAAGTCCAGTCACGAAAAGCTGGCAATCCCTTCTGGGCCTCATGGTTTCCTGCCAGTGAGCATGCGCAGGGTCTTTTAACAAGAGGTAACCACCACGGCACTGAGCAGAATCAAGTGCCATGTTATCTTTGTTGGAATACAATATCGTGAGAGTGCTCGTCCTAACTGTCGTCATGCAGTCGGTGCAACTAACGTAAGTACAGTCATGTTCGGCGCGGGTGTAAAGAGGATTGCTTGTTTTGTATCAGGTTCGATTCCTAAGAGCGCTGGTCCAATGTTGAAGCGGGATGTCTTCTTTTCTGCGGGCTGGTGTCGATATACGGAATCGGGGTGCGAGTTGAAGACGGGTCATGTATTGCGGCTGCCTGTAGCGACCAGCCCCAGTAAAGTGTTGAAGCACGTGAATTGAATTTCCATTCTCTTCCCTGTTCCCAAATGAGTGCATCGCACCTCCAACCTTTCGTGACTAGAATCGACCGAGCGAGGAGACCAACGGTCTGACAGAACGCCACTCTTTCGGAGAGCTCCAGGTGTACTTCTCCATTAATGATGCCAGTGGTACAAGTCCAAGGAACCCGAGTTTCGACATGTCGTATTGTAAAACGGTGCTGTCAGACCCGATTCCAAACCGGAGAGTGTTCTGATTCTGGACTGGAGTTAAACCGAAGGTCAAGCCGTTTTAGGGAGTGGTGCGATGGAGAAAAGTGGTGTATCACTTCGATGACTGTATGCGGGTCGAGGTGCTTGGCCTTTCGATTGAAGGTCAGGCGAAGGTGCTCTATCAGGGTAAGATATCGGACTGGAAAGCTGAATCTTCGGTCGTGCTGTTCCTTAGCGGACAAGCAGTGCCAAGGGGTGTAGGAAAGGCAGATCCTTTCAAACAGGAAAGGTAGCGCTTCGTTGTAGATCTGTCGTGAGGTTCTAAGGATAGAAGTATGCACAAATTTCCGAGGATGTTGATTTTCAATGAAGATCAGTGGACGCTTGTTGACAGGATGCTGTTCCGTTTTCTCGAACTTTGATCATGGAGTCGGCTCCTTGGTCTTATTATTCTCGACACTTGCAGGGCCATGGTCGAGATCGGCATCCTTGGCCATATGGCTGACGTCGATTTGAACTCGACGTCGCACCAAAGATAGCCATATATCTCGTTTCGTATCTCCAGAAGGAGTTTGCATGAGGAAAGCGCCACGGTCTAAGTCCTGTGAACAGAATGCGTTTGATTTATGCAGCAGGTAATTGGGCGATGGTTCAGAAGTCAAGGAATATGGTATAGAGAAGCGACGCGTCATGGTAATCTATTAGTGAGATTCAGCAGGTCACTTTTCGAAATGGAATCGCAAGAGCATATGGTGTCGACACTCGATCGATGAATGCGCGCAGTCTGTACTAAGCCACAGGTGTTGTCGAAGCCCAGGGAGTATTTTCTAGAATTTGAGCGTCAAGGAATCTCTTGCGTCACATTTGGTGCATCGTTGGAGTATGATTCAGGGGAAGATGCTTCACTGTGGAATTTCGCCATCAGATCCGCCATAGCAGCCTTGACTTTGGCAATCATCTGCTTCCATTTTTCATAGAAGCTGCTACCTTCGCCTTTGTGCTGCTCTTCGTTCTCTTTGGGACCAGTGGCAGACTCTGTAGTGACTGGCGTCTTGTGCAATACAACGTTGTCTTCATCAGCCTCAGCCGTTGGTGACACTTCTGCTTGAGGAGGCAGATCCGCTAAGACGTCATCTGGAAGAGCAAGTTCGCTGTCGGAATGGAGGCCGACTGGTTTTAGTGGCAGACGAAGAGTGCCATTGTTCGGGTTTGGTTCGATCCCAAGCGAGTCGCAGATGATGTTGTAGACTTCTAGATTCTGGAATGTCTTAAGCCGGCTGTTTGGCTTGTGTGGGAATGCAGGACCACGAGCGACAAAGATGGCTCGCATCAGTGGATGTTCATGATCATAGCCATGCAACCCTTTCGGATTGTAGGCTGTGCCCTTAGCCTTCGCTTCCTTGATGTTAAAGTCCTCTTTGTGGACAATAGCCCACCCAGTCTTGGGTATGACCCAGAGCGGAGCGATACGATCATTCTTTGAGAAGTGGTACCGCTCAGGCATATCCTCGTCCCTCAGATAGACCTCGAAATTCGTGTTGGTCAAAGACTCCGCCTTGAGAGTGTCGTACAGCTGACGAAGATCGTTCGGATCCTTAGGCCGAAGTCCATATAGTGGCCATCCGTCAATGTGCTCGATCAGATTAAGATCAATAAGGTCGTCCAGCTGTACCAATCGTTCGATAGAGGTAGTCGCCATCCCATGGTCACTTACTACTACGATGTTGACAATGTCTGAAAGATTACGCTGCTTGATGCCAATGAAGAGCTGGTGAAGCATTTCGTCCGCCCTTGATATTGTTTCACGGATTTCGGTACTGTTCGGTCCATATTTGTGACCATCCGAATCCACGTTCGGAACGTAGGCAGCAATGAGCCGAGGCCGCGTCTGCGCTTCCTCAATCTCCACATCTTCGGGCCCAGGCATGTCCAGAAATTGGAGGATTCGATCGACTTTCCGTAACAAAAGCTCCGAGCCGTTGAATTTATCGAGATAACTGGGCTCTAGCTGAATGTGCGCTTCACTTCCGGGCCACATATGAATTGCAGTCTTGACATTCTGCCTTTCCGCCGTGACCCACAGTGGCTCTCCTCCGCTCCACCACTTGGGCTGCATACTTCGTGCTGGATCCGTATAGAAGAACTCTTCGCCGAGACCAGCATCCCAAAAGCTATTGCCGACAACTCCATGACTCTCAGGATGTAGACCAGTGACAAGTGTATAATGGTTCGGGAACGTGACGCTGGGAAAGCTTGGTAGCATATACCTTGGTGAGACACCTTCAGCTATAAATGCATCTAATGTAGGAGTTAGGTTACGGTGGAGAAAGTCTGCACGGAAACCGTCAAGAGATATGAGGATGGTTGTGGTTGCAAATTTCGATGTTCCGTTGGAGAGTTTGGGTAAAGGAGGCCTTGAGTACAAGTTGCGAGAATTTTTGTACGACCCAAAAGCAAGCAAGACGAATACTGTCATTATCGTTATTGCAATACTGATGTTGCGAGCTCGTCGCCGGCGCTGAACAGCGACCATCAGTCGGTATCACAAAATCAATGGTAAGGCTGCATACCTTAGTGGAGGCACTTGGCTGTTGCTCCGGTATGTCAAGGCCGAGTGAGCTTGAAGAAGACTGAGAGCTCGCATCGTTTTTGGACCCGCCCTCCTCCATCTCGTACATAAGCTTGCTCTCCTCGCCCATGATGCCCTTGTTTTTGCGCTTTCTACTCCTTCGCTGGCGTCGAAGGTTTTTTCTTCGCTCTTTTCTGCCCGTGTCTGTAAGGCGTTGCTCAACCGTTTCACCCGTACGGCCATTGTGCGGTTCTCCCAGCAGCAGCTTCTCCTTCTGCTCTTCGTCCTCCAATATTCCGCGATCATGTTTCGTCGGAACGTGCAAGTCCAGGCCGTCGGCGTCAGAGTCAGAGTCGGCACTGACGGCACTCCCGCGATTGAAACCTGTCTTGCTCTTTCCAGAGTCGGAAGCCATCAGGGTCAGGTTACGTGTGAGTTTATATGGATGCGGGTGCTGTAGTTGCCGCTGATAGACAAGAGAAGGTGTAAATTATGCAGTTGCAGATGCCAACAGCTTCAGACGGCCAACACAGCCTCCAATATGCTGCTTAATCTAGACAGGATGCGGCAAAGCCTTGTCTAGCCGTCTCGCTCGACAGGACATTCGTACCTGGGACAATTGGTACCTGGAGTCGCTCGAGGGCTAGACGCTGTATTAACGAACGTGTAGAATGGACGGAATAGGATTGATCGATAAACAAATGGATCATCTGTTAATTAAGCAGTTGGCCAAAGGAAACAGCCATACATGTATGGGGTATTGCTCGAGCTTTGAGACGCTACGGATTATCCCCCGGCCCGAAATGAGGGTTGCTACTTAGTATGGGTAGATCAGCCCTACGGGAGAGCGTTAGACTAGACCCACGTTGGCTTTGGCCCAACCGCATCTCATCAACGACGTACTTCGTAGTTGTCGGTGGACATTACACGGAAGAGAAACTAAGCAGCTCGTGCGGCCTAATCAACACGGGCTTGTAAGCCCGGGGAAACCATACAGTCATGCCCGTCGCCACCATCCGAACTGGGGCAGGTATCAACCAATTCTGGGACTTCGTCTACCGGCCACAGCAACCCAAGGTCCGACTCAAACCCCCTTGGTAGCTGTTCCTCAGCATCTCCCAGAATCACCTATAACTTGTTAGCTTGCGAAGCGTCCGCGCACAGCGAAGCTGGGAGCTTGTCATATCCGTCATTTTCGGAAGCAGAGCCATCCCATACGTTCGTTCTGCCCTATTCTCACAGCGCCCAAAATTCATATGAAGAACCTGCGCCATTCGACGAGAGCGGAGCAGTATACGACTATTGGGCGCTTCCGCCTGGAAACACCTTTACAGATATTGACCCTTCCCAGTGCGGCCCTATAATTTTTCCTCGCGATCCCTCAGAAGCTTACCCTTATCGCTCGGGAATACTCGGTGAACCTACACATGATGCAGCTAGCGACATGGGCAGGTGTTTCGAAGCGTCTCCAATCCTTTCTGGTACGAAGACTACTCTTGAGAGTTATGGGGACAGCGCCGCTTTTCAAGGTATCATTGGGAAATCGATTGACCCGCGAATGCTTCCGCTTACGTTATTTCTCCAGTCTACACTCCATCCAATCCCTTTCCTGACCCCAAAGCCAAGAGGCCAAATCCTGTCAGGACCTCTTGTACGACCACCGATATAGCCTCAAAGAGCACCGAATCTCGCGCAAGACAACGCGATCTGAACACTCGCGCGGCTCGCCGTTATCGCCAGAGACGCACGGACGAAACACAGAATCTTGAGGCTGAATTGGAGGAGACTCGGAGCGAGAGGGATGCTTTGAAGATTCAAGTGGCTAAATTGGAAGGTGAGGTCGAAGGATTACGGCAAAGATTACCATGATAAAAAATACGTCAACATTCCTGATTTTCATGTTCTTGCAATGGATATACACATGATGCGGCTATCAAAAATACTCTCAACCTTTCATCTTTTCTTTTGACGTCCGATCGTTTCAGCCATGGATTCCTATCACGTGCGCTAGAAGGAAAGTAGTCTCTGAAGCTCGCTATACATGAGTCAATTACTTTGCAATACCTCTAATGATATTAATGCAGTAGCGATGCGCGACCAACCAGTGATCACCCATTGCCAATTCGGCAAAGGGTCAAAAATTAACGATAGACACTGTCGGAGGAAGCAAGGTTTCCTCCAATGGCTGAGTTGGATCCAGCTCGGCCAGCGCTCCCTTGCATAGCGGAGCGAGAAATGGGCGTGAATTATCATGTGTCTAAGGGTGACGACCAAAAGAGAACCATGATTCATTATGAACATCTCAAATTGGTTTAGCGCATCATTGCTGAGATATATCATGGTGTCGACATAGGTATCCCAAGAGCAGGCAACTTTGCCTTGAACCGCGTTCCGGGTTTTTCATCGGAGTATATCGTCAAAGATTGAATGGAGAGCTTGTTGAATCTTCATCTGCTGGCTTGTTTTGGCGGATCAGAATTTTCGAACATTTCCTTCGTGGTCTTTGATATCGAGAGGTCGGACTGACAGAAAGCCCACCAGATCTAGAGACACTGAGGTAGCCTTGGTACGTACTATGGAATGGGAGAACGTTCGGTGTCTTTTAAGCTCCAAAAGGCGAGGCCGAAGGAAGACTGCAAGCGACATCCATGTATCCCAAAACAATGATGATTGTAGCTTTCGTCTCTACAATTCCCCCCAATTCCCTGATCGTCACCGCAATAAGAAGACTGATTCGGTGCTCATCTAGGAACGCAGGCTGACATTGACAACTGCCGCCCAGTCAACCATCAAGAGCATCAGTTATGCAAGACACGAAGGATTCCGACAATGGCCAAACAGCAGCGGCAGTGACCAACGCTCAGACCTATCAAAATGATGATAGAGTGGATAATGTCCCCCAAGTGGATGCCATAAAGTTGGAGCAAACGCAGCAGTCCCTTAGCACCTCGAAGCTCCTAGCTATTAACCTGGCCTCCTGCCTAGCCGTCCTTTGCGTTGCACTCGACAATACCATCATTGCCACTGCGATTCCACGCATTACTGACCAATTCAAAGCCCTCAACGACGTCGGTTGGTATGGTTCGGCCTACCTACTTACCACTTGCGCCTTCCAACTGCCCTTTGGCAAGTTCTACAGCCAGTTTAGTGTCAAACGGGTATTCTTGGCCGCGCTCGCCATATTCGAACTCGGTTCGCTAATTTGTGGAGCGGCGCCAAACTCGATAGCTCTCATCGTAGGAAGAGCGGTCGCTGGACTAGGCGCCGGAGGTATCTTTTCAGGAGCGCAGATCATCTGCGCCTATACTGTTCCATTCGAGAAAAGATCCATCTACACGAGCCTCATCATGGCAACATATGGCATAGCCAGTGTCATTGGACCTCTGCTGGGTGGAGCGCTCACTGATCATGTTACTTGGCGGCTATGCTTCTATATCAACCTACCTCGTGAGTCTGCCACCCGGTCGAGGAGCAATCGAGAGATACAAAAGCATGCATTCACGTATCTGATCTTTCTGAGACGACAGTCGGACTGACAGGTCTGTGATACAGTGGGCGTCGTCGTTGCGGCGACCAATCTCATCTTCTTCACGGCGCCAGCTCGGGACGCACAACCGTCCACTGGACTGCGACAGCGTGTCTTGCAGTTCGATCCGGTCGGTATAGTTCTTTTCGTGCCCTCCGTCATCTGCCTCCTCTTGGCCCTGCAGTGGGGTGGCACAATATACCCTTGGAACAGTGGCAGAGTCATCACGCTATTAGTCGTCTTCGCTGTCTCTATTGTGGCTTTCGCCACGGTGCAGTGGAAGTTAGGAGACAGTGCAACTGGTTGGTTGAGCTCCAGCCATATCGGCTATGACCTGCGCTAAAGTCACAACCAGTACCTCCCCGAATTGTGGCCTATCGAAGTGTCTCGTCTGGGTCCCTATTCGCGTTCTGTCTCGCTGGTGCATTCTTCATCATGGTCTACTATCTCCCGATCTGGTTCCAAGCCGTTCACGGAGTCAGTCCGTTGCAATCCGGCATAGACAACATCCCTCTGATCTTGGCTCAAGTTCTTGCTTCTCTTGCGGCAGGGTTCTCGACTACGATCATAGGCTACTACATGCCATTTGTCGTGGCCTCCTCCATTCTAATGGCGGTCGGTGCCGGGATGCTGACAACTTTCACTCTGAACACGTCTACAGGGCAATGGATCGGGTACCAGATCATATTCGGTGCAGGCACCGGTTTTGGCTTTCAGCACGCTATCACGGCCGCCCAAGCAGTGCTTCCAATCCACGACATACCTTCTGGAGTCAGCGCCGTCCTGTTCATCCAGCTCTTAGGCGGAGCATTGATGGTTTCCGTAGCCCAGAATGTGTTCGCCAACCGCCTTGTCAGCGGCCTCTCTCGGATCCACGGGTTGGACGCACAGGTTGTGGTAGCGGCAGGCGCCACTGGTTTGAGAGGTCTGATCACGGATCCAGGGAACTTGCAAGCTGCTCTCAGGGTCTACAATGATGCTCTGGTAGCAGCATTCAGGGTATCCTTGATCACGGCGTGCTTGTCTGCGTTGGGGGCGATGGGCATGGAGTGGAAGTCGGTCAAGAAGGGCAAGTCGAGCGACGCTATAGAAGGATAAGGATGGTTAGGGAGCTTTATGGCTATGCCATGCCGAGGTGTGAAGTGGTGCATCTGGTTCACCATGCCTGCCACTGAAAGTACTCGATGGATCAACAAGGAAACTTATCACTCCAGGGACAGATCGCGCAATAGATGGCTCGTGCACAGTACAACAGTCCTATCGAGGGAAGCGCGACTCTCTTATCCGCTGCCAGAGCGCCTATTCCACGGGCCCCGGGCCATACCTGTCTCCATTGATCTGCACTTATGAAAATGGTCCTGACGGAGTTATATAGCCCTTTTCAGCAGTGTTGTCTGTATGCTTTTTAGCGACGCCTACGATCAACCAGTAGCAACTCTTTGCCCAAGCGGCACGACGATTGAGGATATGACTGCTATCATCGCGTCGGACATGGTAAGAAATTGCTATGGTCCTGTCACGGTAGGTGACAGAATCGGCACCCACTCATGCCAGCGCAGTAGAGTATCAATGCAACGTTTGGCGATGCGTGGCTGTTGCAAAGTACTTCGTACGTGCCAGAGTTGCAACACTTCATCCTATCGAAAGATGCATCTTCCATAATTGGAAATCGACCGCAACGGGAACATCGAGGAGCACTCAAGCCCACGATTATGGTGTGCCATATTATTCCTTCGCCAAGAGATCTCATCCAATCCCCGAGTACGAACTTCGCTGCGATCATGCGGTGCGACCATCCATGTGACGGCTTTGCTTCGCTTGTCAATGCAGACCATCCTGACCATTCCTCCACCGAAGGATCGCACTTGCTTTGGAGACGCCCATGTGACACGATAAGCCTATTTCGACAACAACGAATTGATGGGCCTCGCGATGGGGTACTCGTTTGGACCCCCTAATGCATCTGACCCGGGAATGCATCGCACTAGTAGTTTATACAATAACCCTAGGATTTGCATAGGGAATGCATTACCGGGTCAGATGCATTAGGGGTCCCAACGAGTAACCCCGAGGTAAAGTCCGCTGTCTAAAGCCAGAGCATTGCTGCAAAGCAAGTATACCTCCCCATCGATATTATACGGAGACCCGATCGCGTCGCATGATGAGAGTCTGCTCAAGTATATGGCTGCTCTGGGCCATCCATGAGCGCCACGATCTCTGACGGGAGAAAGTGAGGGGGGGATGAGGTGGGAGCTTTGTGGTGGGGTGGCCGTCTTTGTTTGGGCGACGCCTTGAACGCTGCATCCTTCACCCCATCAGTATGATCAGTGACCGCCTGCATTGCTCAATTGCTTGTTCTGCCGTGCATCAGCCAAGGAAGCGGACATGGCTTGTTCCATCTCCAGAGGCCTTAGTGCCTTGAAGCTATGCTTTCCGCTCGCTGGCTGACAACCGGCCTTGACCGCTGACCACACCTCGAACATGCTGACCACGCCAGGCTATTGACCACGCCTTCCACAGTCACTTGCATTCCCAGGCCACCCTTGGCCGTTATACAGCCTCATCTTGGAAAGATAAGGTCGAACACATCCCCAGCTCCAATGTCGTTGCAGAGTCTTGTCGTACCCGCCCAAGTTGCCCTTCCCGCTATATCTGTCCCTGTGGGCAATCCAGAGATTCGAGAAATCTCCCCTCACGTAGCCCGACGGAATGGCCAGCATAATACTCTCGACGGTCACTGCGACTGTGACCGCCAAAGCTGCTGCTGCTGCCACCGCCGCCTCGCGAGCAGCAAAGCAAGGAGGTATTCTCGAGGGCGCCAATCCCAGCAAATATGACTCCAAGAATCCCATCATCATATTCATTATCCAGGTACAATCCCCCGAGTGTTCGGCAGGCGGCCATACTAATACTCGAGATAGGCAGGCATTATCATTGTCTTCTGCCGCTTGCTCCATTACCCTCTGTCAAAGATACGCCAACCGCGCGTCATCGCCGAGATCATCGGCGGTATCCTTCTCGGCCCCTCGGTATTTGGTCGTATACCAGGCTTCACGAATGCCATCTTTCCCAAAGACTCGATGCCTACACTTTCCCTCGCTGCCAATGTTGGACTGGTGCTCTTCCTGTTCTTAGTCGGCCTGGAGGTCGATCTACGGATCATGAGCTCAAGTTGGAAGATCGCGCTCAGCGTAGGAGCAGCGGGCATGGCTTTGCCGTTCGGCTTGGGTTGTGCGATTGCGTACGGCTTATACCATCAATTCAGATTGGATTCTGGATTGCAGCCGATCAGCTTTGGAACGTATATGCTCTTCGTGGGAGTGGCTATGGCGATCACGGCTTTCCCAGTCCTTTGCAGGATACTCACGGAGCTTAAACTGCTACAGAGCCAAGTGGGTGTGATCGTGCTTGCAGCTGGGGTTGGCAACGATGTGACGGGGTGGGTTCTCCTAGCTCTGTGCGTAGCCCTCGTCAATGCCGGCTCCGGTTTAACGGCTCTATACGTACTGCTTGTGGCTGTCGGCTACGTTTTGTTCCTTGTATACGCCGTTCGACCTGCCTTTCTGTGGATCCTGAGGCGTACTGGAAGCATCCAGAATGGGCCAACGCAGTCGGTTGTCGCCCTCACAGTATTGATGACCCTTGCTTCAGCATTCTTCACCGGTATAATTGGAATACATCCGATCTTCGGCGCTTTCTTGATCGGTTTGATATGCCCCCATGATGGTGGGTTTGCAATCAAGCTTACCGAAAAGATTGAGGATCTTGTTACCGTGTTCTTCTTACCCCTTTACTTCGCCCTATCTGGCTTGAGTACCAACATTGGCTTGCTCAACAGCGGGATTACATGGGCATACGTGATCGGTGTCATCAGTGTGGCTTTCGCTGGTAAAGTGATAGGTGGCACCATCGCTGCAAGGCTCTGCAAGCTTGTCTGGAGGGAAAGCTTGACCGTCGGTGTACTGATGAGCTGCAAAGGTCTAGTTGAGCTGATTGTTCTCAATATCGGTCTTCAAGCGAAGATTCTCAGTCAGCGTACTTTCACTATCTTCGTTGTTATGGCTTTGGTTACGACTTTCGCGACTACACCACTGACAAGTGCGCTCTACCCGCCATGGTATCAGAAAAAGCTAGCTGCCTGGAAGCGAGGCGAAATTGACTGGGATGGTAAACGCTTGGCCCCAGCAGAACTCCAAGAGGACGACCTGGAGGAGAAGCGCGAGCTTGCCGATATTCAGAGACTACTGGTATATTTGCGTCTGGATAGTATACCTAGTCTCTTCAACTTCCTGTCTTTGCTTAGCGGCGAGCAAGCGGGCGGCATGACAAAGAAACGTCATCCCCGAAAGCAGGACACCATGGAAGAAAAACCATTGCTCCCAAAGCCTCTGAAGGCTCACGGTCTGCGTATGTTCGAGCTCACCGATCGTTTGTCGTCGGTAATGAAGGACTCTGAGGTCGAAGACTACTCTGCAAAGGATCCTGTCGTCAATACTTTCCGTACATTTGGGCAGCTGAACAACATGGCCGTTTCTGGCGAGGTTCAAATCGTTACCGAAGACGACTACGCTGAGACTCTCAACAGCAGCGCGACCAGTCGAGGCTCGGATTTGGTTCTGCTTCCTTGGAGCGAGACGGGCGCTATCGGTGAGGCAGCTCATTCCGATTTCCTTGATACAACATCAGAATCCTTCAGCAACGCTTCCCAGAACCACTTCGTGCGGCAATTTCTTGCACATGCGCCGTGCCACGCGGCTATCCTTGTCGACCACCACTTCAGAGATCAAGAGCATCTGAGAACATTAAGGCGCGCCGACACTGACTACAGCGTCCGGAGCGACCACCACGGTGCCACGATGCCTTTCATAAACCGTGCTCATCACATCTTCTTCCCATTTGTTGGCGGCCCCGACGACCACTTCGCCTTAACATTTATCCTACGCTTGGCTCGCAATCCCAATGTCACCGCTACCATTCTCTACGTTCAATCGCCAGTCGCCAACGATGGTATCTCTTCTGCAGCCGTGCCCTTGGGGTCTCATGGCACCAAAGATGGGATCAATGTGGTCACTTCGCCCGTCACCCAGGCAGTCAACGATCAGGAACAAGCGTTCTTCGTATCTATGAGAGACTCTCTCGCGGAGGATCTCAAGGACCGAGTCTACTTCGACATCAACAGCTCCACCGGACATGCGGACGTACTTGGGCATGCGCGAACCGAAGTTGCTCGGTCAGCCCAAAATGCCAGCAACATCTGCGTTGTCGGAAGGAGCCATGGTAGAGGATCGTTAGCCGTCAACGCAAACGCAATGCCGGAGATTAGACGTACCCTTGGGGGGCTCGCGGCGGGACTGATTGGCAAGGTCGATGCCAGCGTGCTTGTTGTACAGGCTGGTGGGAAAGGGCTGATTGAGTGAAGTAGCTTAAATGAGCCTTGGAAGCATGTTACCGAAGGTAGGTAGACTCTCTCATCTATTGATGAACTATATGATCGCATGCGCCGGCACCATATGGTGCACCCGATTCTTGACGTAGATGAAAACAACGCAAAGGCGGAAAAGCTGATGGATTAAATCACCAGTAGAGACCCATAGCTAAAGAGGCAAACCGTCAAAGCATTCTGTTCAGCATCGTTGCAGTCAACCAAAAGTACTTTTTTATCTATCGTTCTATGTATGTGTCGACTATTGCTTTCCAAGCTTTCAAGATACATGCTACTGACCCATCACCTCGCCAAACGACGGCAATGGAGCACGTCGCCGTGGCGGCGAGGTAGAGCGTAGTCGCTTCCCCAGTGTTGTGAGGGCCCTTGCACCAATCCTCCGAATCGTCCTATCCTTGCGGATTCTCAGCGTCAAGGGCCTCCACGCGTGCCGCTTTCACTAAGACGGGGGTTAGGATTTGCGTGGTCCCTTCGATGACTGGAGAAGAAGATCCCCTACCTTCTTGCATCTTGGACAATGCTTTCCTGACCCCATCAAGATCGAGACCCGATTCCAGACAAGCAACGCCCAGATAATCCCACGGCTTGGAGTAGGCGTAGCCTTCTTCCCCCACTGGAGGATCGAACAGATCGGCGTCGTCGAAAACGTTGGTGAACTTGCTGGCGAGATCGTGCTTGTGATTAGGGGCTCGACGATCTTCGCTTTCGCTATCCGCGGTCTCCTGCCACGACTGGAGATCAAACGCCTCGCAGTCGAGGAAGTCTAGCCCGGCGATATCCTTGTACTCCGAGGCTAAATCCATCGACTCCAGTCGATAACGGAGTCCAGCTTGTAGTCTTCCAAGGCGCCATGCGTTGAGCTTCGTTCCTTCTAGGATATTTCGAGCGTCCCCATGGAGCATGGTGTTGTTGGCCATGTTGTTTGCGCCAGGGAAGCTGTTCAGATACCCATGAGCCATGGTTTTGATAGCTTGTAGTGATTGGTCTTCGTTGAGCTTTCGATGCATACCGTAGGGACCAGCGGCCACGTCATGTTCGCCCTCACTTGGAGACAGCGATCCCAAGCCCGGTCCACCCGTCCTACCAGATCTTGGGCTTCCATCCGACCTCTGAGCGGACATGGTAAGATCGGACAGATGGTACGGCTGGCTGAAAGCTGTAAAGTGATGGAATGTGCTTGGATTGAAGTTCGAGACTCGAAAGTGAGCAGTTGATGAGGCTGGAATTAAGACTAACTGGTACTGAGGATAATAAGATTGTGTTAAAAAGTTGATGGGAGACTCTTGCCAGGTAGGTGAGTCACACTGTCCTGTGTGGATGAGTGAATTGTTGAGGTGGTTCACTAGCGTCCGTGAGTCTATTTCTCAGAATATCCTGATAGAGAAGCGGTCGAGACGGCAATTCTATGGAGCTTGATATTTGGATCAAAGATGTAATGACAGCTAGCAAACTCTCAATGTACAGAGTCCAAGCTTGTTGTTGTTCTGGTAAAGGTTGTCCAAAGCAAATGGTGTTTTTAATTGCAGCGTGGAAGGAGCTGTCGGGGACGTGTTCTTGATACAAAGAGTAGAACACTTCGCTGTGATCCTAAGCTGGGTATAAGTAGGTTCCAACTCGGGCCGGGTGGCTAAGATCCTTTCAACACTACCCGTGAATATAGTATAACACTACTCGTGAAGATCGAATTCCACTCTTCGTGAAGATCGAATAACACTACTCGTGAAGATCAGGAGTTGAAAAGCGGGTAGGGTAGCTGTCCATCCGGGACTTGGTCATTAGAACCACGTCTGAGCTTACTTAATTATAATCCAGCTATTCGAGGTAAGTGAGAAAGAGCTGGTTTGGTACTTATTTGCTTGCGCCTTTTACTCGAAGGACTTTGCGTAATTTGGCGCTTTCCAGGATAACCCGATTGCAGTATACACAAAGATAAGGAAACAATCTTATTTATGATCCAGCGCTTCATCTCATGGGTTTCCTGGATAGGGCAAGTCGTGAACGCGTGTTTCCATATGTGCTTAATACCTTAAGGTACATCATCCAAGAATATTACGTGATCGGTTGAAGACTTGGGCCATGCATTTCCATACTTCCTTAACCCAACAACTGCATCCCTCCCCCTTTTGCACTCTTGAGAAATGTCACACAATGTGGCGATGGGCTGATGATCAATGATGGCCCATTGCCAAAGCGGCAAGACGCTGAGGATTTCATTCGTGTCATCGGATCACCCTGAGGAATCAAAGAAGGGTTCCGAAGAGTAGCCAAGATCATTAGCATCCGCTGGTGCCAGCCAATGTCGAAACGTGTGGTGGCGTGACTCTGTGCTCGATGAAGACCATGACCTCGCTGGTACTCTCCAGGCTTTCCTTTGAGACTCTTCGCGATCTCGGTACGGCTCATTTCAAGGCTCTGTTGATCTCAGCTAAGCATTGTCGAGAGCTTTTCACACCAGACTTTTACCCAGCAAGCCTTGACTCGGAGTTGCGACTTGCTACATTGCCCAGATGCTGTGTTCAGTAGAGAAGTCAACTAATTTCGCTGCGATCATCACGATTACCTCGACGTCCGACTTTGGTAATATAAAGTAGGCCACATGACTTTCTTCGCATGCGCGTTCGATCTTATCTTATCGCAGCCTATCCTTCAACGCCACTCCATCTGGGTTATCTCAATGTCCATTTAGTATAGTAGGCACCCTTAAACCTGCTGACGCCCTTCGGCAATATCTACCCTTCAATGTAATGACCATATGTTCCGTAATCCTCGCCGCACCTCTCCCTCGGACCCGCCCCTGATCCCTGACACCGGCCGCCCTCCAACACCACCTTCAGACAACGCCTACCTATGGTTGTCCAATAACGCTAAATCTACGCGTGCAATGGCTGTGCCAAGTACCCCACTCCTGGGTAGAAGCAAGACCACACGCACGTTAGGTTCTGCAGGCGGGAAGACCAAGGACAAGGGAAACGGGACCATTCTCAGTTTTTTCCAGAAGGCTGCGGTCAAAGAAAGTGGCAGAAATCCCAGGGAAGAGAGTCTCTTTCTAGACGATGACGACTTTGGGATAGGGTCTAGTGTGAAGGTGCCAGGGCAGATGGTGACACCGCCGAAGGATGTTGATTCACCTACGAGCGACAAAGAAGGAAATGAATCGGACACGGGGAGGTTTAATGAGAACGACGGGTCGGTGAAAAGGCGGAAGCTCGACAATGGAGATGGGAAATTGAACAAGTCGCCCTTATTTTCTAAATCGAATACAGAGGATTATGAGCCAGACGCGGTCGAGGCAGACAAAGGCTCAACAGTCGTCGAACCCTACCTTCCCGCAGATCTTGCTTCACCACTGGGAACGGGGCTGGAGCAAGAAAACGGCGCGAGCAGTACGAATGGGCCCCGAGCATCATCAATACCTACACTCAAGCGCGAGTCTACAAGCTATGCAGATGTCAACGAATTTGATGGCATCGAGGATTTTGCCGATGATGAGTTCCCAGAAGAAGGAGAAGAGTATATGGAGCGGCGATGGATGCAAGAGCAAGCAGAGCTGGAATTGGGGCTTGAGGAAGACGACGAGCCAGGAGGAGTGAACAATGACTATAAGCAAGAAGATGCGGGCAATAATGATCAGCCAATCAGTCCAGAAGCTCCATCATGCCCATTGTGTGGAGTGGTTTTAGTGGGCATAACAGACCAAGAGGCCTCGAAACACGTCAATGACTGTCTCGATGGAAAACCCACACCACTTCCCAAACCGATCAAGGCCGACCCAAGCCTGTCTCTCAGGAAGGAAAGTGGAGCTCCATCGCACAAGCGGTTTCAACGAGCAGCCATAGCAAGACCAGGACAAGAGAACCCATTCGGCTTGGCTCAAGCTGGCGGGAAGGGATCTTCGGCCTTCTCAACGCTGATGTCTGGTCACGCCGAGGATGCTGCATGGGCTACTGCGGCTGCTACCGAGGTAGCATCGAGAGGCAAACCGGCGTACCAGCGGACTTGCCCGTTCTACAAAATCTTACCAGGCTTCTCTATCTGCGTAGATGCTTTCAGATACGGTGCGGTTGAAGGATGTAAGGCTTACTTCCTCAGCCATTTCCATAGCGACCATTACATCGGTCTTACGTCCTCGTGGTGCCACGGGCCGATATACTGCAGTCATGTCACAGCGAATTTGGTTAGGCAGCAACTGCGAGTCGATCCCAAGTGGGTGTTTGACCTGGACTTCGACCAGAAGATGGAGGTACCGGAGACTGGCGGCGTGGAAGTCACGATGGTCCCAGCCAACCATTGTCCTGGTAGCTCATTGTATCTATACGAGAAAGTGGTTGGCAAAGGGCCGAATCCGAAGATCCAGCGAGTCTTACATTGCGGAGACTTCCGAGCCTGTACAGCGCATGTTCAGCATCCACTTTTACGGCCCGATGTCATTGATGCCGTGACAGGCAAGAAAATCGCCCAGCAAAAGCTCGATGTCTGCTACCTGGACACCACCTACCTAACCCCCAAATACGCCTTCCCATCTCAAGAGGACGTCATCGAATCCTGTGCCGACATGTGCGTGAGCCTCAGCAAAGACTTCATCGACAGCACCGACAGCTGGGAACAAACGAAGCGCGAACGGGCCGGCACAGGAATGGTGAAATTCGTCCGCAAAGACACCGACATTATAATCGAAGAACCCGACGAAGCCCCCGCAGCCACCACCACCGACTGCCCACCCACCCCAAAGCGCCGCGGCCGCCTCCTCGTCATCGTCGGAACCTACAGCATTGGCAAAGAGCGCATCTGCGTCGGCGTCGCCAAAGCCCTGCACAGCAAAATCTACGCCCCGCCGCAAAAACAACGCATCATCGCGGCGCTCGAAGACCCCGAACTCACCTCCCTCATGACCTCCAACCCGCTCGAAGCCCAAGTCCACATGCAGATGCTGATGGAGATCCGCGCCGAAACCCTCGCCGACTACCTCACCGGCTACAAACCGCACTTCTCCCGGATCGTCGGCTTCCGCCCCTCGGGCTGGAACTACCGGCCCCCCAACAGCCGCTTCACGGAATCCCCCACCGTGCAGACAGTGCTCTACTCGGAAAACTGGAAAAGTAGGTACTCGATGAAGGATCTGGTCCCGCAGAGGGGTAGTACGCGTGAGGCGAGTTGCTACGGGGTGCCCTATAGTGAGCATAGCAGCTTCAGGGAGCTGACGATGTTTTGCTGTGCGTTGCGGATTGAGAGGGTGATTCCGACGGTGAATGTGGGGAGTTCGAAGAGCAGGGAGAGGATGAAGGGGTGGTGCGAGAAGTGGGCGATGGAGCGGAAAAAGAATGGGCTGTTTAGGGTGGAGGATGGGCAGAGGAGTTGGTGATGTTTCCCGTGGGGGGGCGGGGGGTGTATTGATGTTGAAGTTTTTGGGACGGACGGCATCTTTGGTTCCTGGAGATCGTGCAGAGACCTTACCAGCGTGGAGGATTCCTAGCTTGCGTGAGGGATGGCGCACCCCTTTCTTCCTCGACCCCTCTTCAAACACTCCTGGACGCATCGACCGGACTTGATCAACGACCGAGCAGCTATCTCCAAAACCCCCCAACGGTGAAAGCACCCATGCCTCGCACCGCGACAGTCCAGGAAAGGCCGGTCGTGGATACAGTCCTCGAAAGCCTCTTCTCTTCCATCACTCTCAAAGCACAAACGAGCGCACTTCGACGCAAGACACTTGCAGGATAGACACGGCATACCACTGAGTCCGGAGATGTATATGAAATCGTACTGGTGAAACTTCCACATTTGACAATCAGTGGAGCAGGAAGGACTTGTATAGCGCTAGGGATTATGCCATGCATAGATCTCGAGACTTCAAATGGTTTCCCTAGGTAAAGTATGCAAGGCAGGGTACCCCAAAAAATCCTCCACAAAACACCTCTGAAGGGCAAAAGTCCAGGTGTTGTGCAGATGTGCTTTACCATGAGACGTGACCCGGATGCTGAAACGCCACAAAGAAATAGAAGGCCTTCGGTAGTCTACAGGTTGTAAGCCTTGTATGCCACTTCTCACAGACATGTAGATACAGTACACCCGCAGATCGCCAGACGAATTGTCCACCTTAAAACCAAAGCTTCTACATTATGCCCCGGTTCCAGAAAAGTATCCGAAACAGACGACCCAGTCCCGCTTTTCACACTGCTTTTTGCACCAAACCAACCCGGGTCAGTCCATCATACCACATTAGTCATACAACCCCTCCTCCCCATCCAGATCCGCGACACGAAACCCCCCTCCCCGCTCAGGCGTGGTCTGGAAATCGCGACTCGTTTCGTAGGCTTCGTCTTCTTCGTCGCTGCTCTCCCATCTCGGTTTCCCGTCGTTGTTAGGATCTGCTTTGGCCTTACCTTTGCCTTTAGCTTTCGTCTGTCCCGATCCTTCGTCACGAGCAGCACCGCCCTTTCCCTCCCAGATAGCCGTCGGCACAGATTTCAGCTCCGGCCGCGCATTCGCATTCACCGCTCTTCCATCATTCCTCCCCATCTCCGGCCTTCTATCCTTCCCCCCCGTCTCTGGCGGCCCTTCAAACGCCCTCCTCACCCTCGCATAATGCGCCAACTCCTTGGCACTCACACTCCCCACCAGCCCCCTCCTCGCAGCCTCGAAATCCGCTTCCGTGACCACGACGCTGATATCCTCCTCGGTCGCGAAATGATCGAAGAAATACGCTGTCGAGATCTTTCCCCCGTGTACAGTCTTGATCTTGGCATCCACAGCGTCCGCGCGCCGCGTTATGGCTTTCAGCATCGCGTCGCTGGCTAATGCATACAGATCTGCGCCGGTGTACGTGAATGGTAGAGAAGCGGCGACACGGGAGAGTTGCAACTCCGCGTGGAGTGCGAATTTCCGGGTTAGCGCTTGCAGGATGGTGAGCTGTTTCTCGTGGGTGTCCGGGATGCCGAGGTAGAGCATCTTATCGAAGCGGCCTGGGCGCAGAAGAGCCTGGTCAAGGAGGTCCGGGCGGTTGGTGGCGCCGATGACGAAGACGCCGCCGCGACCGCCACCGTCGTCATCTTCGCCACTACCGCTCATCCCGTCGAGCTCAGCGAGGAGCTGGCTGACAATGCGGTCCATGACGCCCCCGCTGTCGCCCTGGTTGCCGCGCTTGGGCGCGACGCTGTCGAGCTCGTCGAAGAAGACGACGCACGGGCGGGCGTCGCGCGCGCGCTGGAAGACGCGGCGGACGTTGGCTTCCGACTCGCCGATGTACATGTTCAGCAGCTCGGGACCTTTGATGCTGAAGAAGTTGAGGCTGAATTCCGTGGCGATGGCTTTAGCGAGGAGGGTCTTGCCGGTGCCGGGGGGGCCGTAGAGGAGGATGCCGCTGCGTTTCTTCATGCCTTTGGCGAAGAGCTCGGGGCGCGAGAGGGGGAGCTGGATGGTTTCCATGATGGCGGATTTGACGGTGGCGAGCCCTCCGACATCGCTCCATGCTACGGAGGGGATTTTAGGGGCGCCGATGCTGGTGGCGAAGGAGGCGCGGGCGTGGGTTAAGGCGGTGGAGAAGTCGGTGGGGGTGAGGGTGTGGGCGGAGGGGGTGCTGAGGAGGATGTCGCGCAGGAAGGGGGTGGAATTGGGAGGTGCGTTGGTGGTGAGGAGGGATTCGAGGCGGGTGAGGCGGGCGGTGACGGCGCGCTCAACGATGTCGACGAGGTCGCCGGCTACAAGGGCGGCAGATTTGAGGGCGATGGAGGAGAGCGATACGTCATGTGAGAGGGCAAGGCCACGGGAGAGGATAATGTTATGGAGGAGGCCATGACGCTCGGTTTCGTCAGGGGCGGAGACATCGAGTTCGTGTGTGAAGATGCTGCGGAGGGAGTCAGGGAGTTGGTCGATTCCGGTGGTTGTGGCTATTACGATGCGGGTGGAGGAAACCGCGGTTTTGAGAGCGGTGATGATACGGTTGGCGGTCAGGGCTTCGATGTGTCGGATTAGAATGGTAGTGTATTGGGGACCGCAGGTGAGAGCGCGCTCGATACGGGCTTGGAAGATGCCCTCGGTCTTGACGTCGCCTCCACCAGGGCTCCCTTCGGATAGAAGTTCGTAGGCATCGATGATGAAGGTGTGACAGCCCAAATCGGAGACTGCACTGGTGGCCAGGGTAGCTTTGCCGATGTTCCTTTGTGTCGAGTGGAGTAGAATGACCATTGGGTCCAAGCCCAGGTGAGTGGCTCTTGGGCTTGTTGTTGCAGCTACCATCTCTCGCAGACGTCTTCGAAGTGGCGATATATAGATTTTAGGTGCTGTACTTGTTGCTGTACCTGGGATGCCATTGGATGCTGATGTTTTGGGAAGAGGCTTTACCCCAAGATAGAATTCAAAACCGCTCTCTGGGGACATGATCTTGCATCTCTCGTTGCCAGCTTGTACCATACGTGTGCTACTGGGATCTATGCTCACTGTACTGCCCCATACGTCGGTAGGTCTACGATCATCCTCGGCACCAGCGCCAATGATTCCCTGGGCTCGGAACCATGCAATGCTTGGACTACCTGACTTGCTGATGGAGTTTTTGGACGACATCAAGAGTAGGTCTTGGAGCTGTGCATCGGTCTCTAAAGTCGTAGGGGCTTGAGCTAGTATTCTGCTAGTTTCTGCATCGAATACGATCGGTATTAGGTCACCCTGGCGCAGAACTCGCTGCTTGGACTGGAAGTGTTGTTTGGTGGATGCCATCAGCCCTGCCTGGACCGCTTGCTCAGTGACCAGCGGTGTGGACACCGTCAGCAGAGTCAACTCCTTCGCTAAGGGCGGAGCCGATGCAGCAGTGACTTTGTTCCTTGTACGTCTGGAAGCGCCGATGGTCTCTTTTTGTTCAGCGAACGTCAGGACGGAGAGCCGGATGGAGCTCGGGTTGCCCATATTTGCCAGCAGAATGGGCGACAACCATACGTCTGGTATTTGTCGACTGATCGACGAACTCGCCGTGCAGACGCTGGATCTTCTAGCACCAATTTCCTTCGAGTATCGAAGAGCTGTAGTTGATGCCAGACCAGTCAGACCGTATACCTTAGCGACCCTGAAGTCGTCGACACCAGTACCGTCCTCGAATGCGTCAATACCCCAAGGGTCCTTCCTCTCTGGCTGCGACGCTCGGACCTTGACCCATTCGCCGGAAAAGGCTCCCAATTTCATCAGGACTTTGATATCTACATAGAGCCTGGCTTCCTCGTCTTCCTCGCTGGAGGGTCTAGGGTTTAGAATCTCGTTTGGAATCCTGCTCAAGAGACTTCTTGGCTTGAACGATTTTCCCCTCTCTCGAGTGTCTTGCCGTGCGGTAGTAGCCGTAAAGGTAGAATAGACCGACCCAGGTGTGCTTACACCGCCTGCTCTTGCACTTGGCGCCGTGATTGAGGGATTCAACTCAAACGAAGCACTGGATAGGCGAGAGGTTCCCAACGGGAAGGCATCGCCTATCGAGTTATCTGACGAGTCCTCGCTACTTTCGGATCTATCAGATAGTGTGGAGGAATCATCCTCTTCGTAATCCCTGTTTCCTTCATCTGACCCATCTTCCGCAGCAGAATAGAAATGCTCGTTTGAAGTTTCATCCCCAGTATTATCAAGATGAGGGTTGAGATATGTCTCAAGAGACGCTTTCTGCATGTGATGCTTTCGCTTCTCGGCCGCACTTTCTCTTTTGACGACGACCTTCGTTGTTGAAGAAAGTAATCCTTGATTGACAGGCTCGCAAAACGTTACTGTAGCAGGCGGAAAAGCAGCATGAGTGATAGGATGAGTGGGCAACGGTAAGTGCAGGAGATCACCTTGACGGACTATCAGAGGGGAAGCCAATGCTTTCCGTGTTGCATCGGTCACTCGAGCTTCCTGACTTAATTCCACGGGCCTTTCGGAATGGCCATTGATCTCGCCATTCACTGTAGATCTGCTTTTTCCTTTGCCTTTACCAGCGTAACCATTTACCTGTGAATTGAAACCACCAGCAAACTTCCTTTGAACTTGATCATGTCTATCCAGCGCCTCACCATCCACAGTGACGAAGACACTGTCAAGATTCAAGGGTTCAATGTCCATGATTCTGATCTCAAGTCCCTGCTTGTTACCGACCCTGGGTCTGAAAGCTGATGCAACTTGTAGATGTTTCGCAAAGCTCTTCAAAGCCGGCGACGAAGCTGGAAACTGAAGCGTTGAATGGGTCTCATGCTCGCTGGCCTGGGTCTTGACCGGCAATACCGTCCAGTAAGCCTCTTCAATTAGGTGGTTTGACAATGGTGACCAGGGAGCAATGGCAGCGTACCTCACATCGCTCCCTGACTCCAGGGCCTGTTGTCCGAAAAGGTCCAAAGCAAGATCAGTGGACAGAAGACCAACATCCGCCTTCAGTTGGTCATTTAGGGTGAGCCATGCGGAGAAGGGCGGTCGGTCTGCCTTCCGGCGCCGCCTCCGCCTTTTCCGATGGTCTGTCCTCGTGTCTTGTGCATTCACCATACTGCACTTGATGTTCCTTTGGGCCCCTGACACTCCTGCATGCGGAGGAATACTTTACTTTCTTTGACGAGACTGGAGACAAACCATCAATCAATAAGCGAGGCTCGGATCTACGGACCGGGAGATCCGGCCCTGGCGCTGGTGGCGGAACATTTCCGTGCCAAGCCAGGACCCCTCGTTTGTATTCATGTTTCCTCCCTTTCTTAGCTTGTTTTCTTCTCCTATATAAAGTACTGGAGAATGGCTGTTGTTGATGAGAAACGGTCTTCATGCGCTGCTGTTGACCTTTGGTTGACCTGTGTCATTGATCACTCAATTAGTGAGATACTTCCAAATGAACGCCAACGCACTGTTCAGCCAGTGGGAATCGTACTGGGAGGATCGCCTATGTTGCCTGCAGTAGCGTCGATACGGCCTAAAGCTACTTCACTTTTGCTGCTCTTGCTGGGCTTCTGTATCGAGGGTAAGGAGAACGAGTGACTCAATCCAGCCATACCCTGTGGTAGTAATCACGTCAACCATCTTTGGAGGAATATCACAGGCCGCGATTCTTTCTCCGTCTCAAAGCCTGCCAAAAGTCGCCGATGGCTATGTCCTGTCTGCCTGATATTCCACCGGCTGACAGCCACCACGATCTGGTGATTGTTCTCACTACACTGCAACAATACTCTCGGGAATCCCTCGAAAGCATACTACAAGATGGGAGCTATAGCTCGCGTAAGGGTTTCGCATTCGTCTATTGCATCAACAATCGATTTCAGCGACAGCTAGAGCAGCTTAAAAGAGAAGGTATGTAGGTTGCTCCTTAAGACCAAAGGACGGCAAAGACGTCTCCTTACTCGGCCTTCCAGCATAGCAAGAGTCGTCAAATCAATGGAATTTCTCTCCGCTCATCAAGCATTCTTATTTCAAATGCTTATCGGAACTCAGCGGACGCCACGGTAGCATTTGTCGTTTCACTTGCACCACCCACATGATTAGTCCATAGCATCGATAGACTCCTAAGCATCAACAGAGTCATCAACGTTCATTGGATGTCTGGCAAAGGACTAAACATTTCTAGGCTCTATAGGTCAGATCTACGATATAGCTAAAGATGCAAGCAGCATAGGGTGGAAGCGACTTATTATCGTCGACAGTTTGACTCGGGAGCAGTTGACGGGAAATGTTCGTCCAGGCCGTTCCAGAGAAGTGTCTGTCGTCTACGTCCAGATCAATGGGACCGGAAAACATGGGCTTTCTGGCAAGCCAGGCGAGGAAGTGCCTGTCATAGCCAGACGCATGCATATTCGCGACGCTCAGAAAGCCCTTACAGAGCAGAAGTCACTGTTATTCAACATTCCGAACCATCCAAGAGCGACCAGAAACGCCTCAAGAATACTATGATGCAGGGATACTGCTCTACGATCCTTCTAGATCTGTCTACGACAAGTCACTTGCATCAAACAGCCCACTAAATCCGATCGCTGACGCTATGAATCAAGTATTTTCCTTGCAGCCTCCGCTCCCTCCCGAAGTCACCTTAAAAATCAGTGTATTCGCACAGGAAGAGCTGGAATTGGAAGACATGACTGCGGCACCTGCGAAACTTCCTATGGATTCAAAGAAGCTTCACGTTCACTCCCTCATCCCTATGAGCGTCAAGGAGACCAAGCATCTTGAAGACCTGTGTAATGAGAAATTACGTGCTAGCGACTCCGATGCTACATGTACAGTTCACCCGTGGACTACCTCACGCCCGGCAAACCGCCGAGACCTATGGCGCTTGTGCCAGCGCTTCTTCCATGCAAACCGGTATGGGTATTTACTATATTCCTATTTTGGTTTGCTGGCTGGCCAGGTTGGCAAAAGGATAGTGAGATTGGGATGCTGCAGTGCTATTACGAATGTCCGCAACCAACACGCCGTGTGACCATAGAGAAACCGGTCAAGGCGTGGCAGGCGTTCCACGGGTCGCCCTCATACGGGTCCGGCCTTTGTGGACCCTACGATGATCCGGCCTTCGAGGTTATCTTAGACCCTCATGCAAGATTCTTCCACGAACCCCCACCCTTTTTGTCCTTGAACAGTAGCACCATGGCGGTGCCTGTCTTCTTTCTGACGAGCCACATTACGGAAGAAGAGTCAAATGTCATTAAACTTGGCTTTTATAAGCCAGAAAAATTTGACGAGGGCCTCGACTACCGAGAGTTTATCTTGGTCGAGTGGCACTCGAACGAAGATGGCTCTGTGGAGGATGTGTGGCGCTTGCTGTGGCAATGTTCCAGTTATAGAGGTGATGATAGAATCAATACAGCCATCTTCGTTGACAAGCAGACGGCATTAGATAATAGGGCCGTTGTGGCAAACGTAATGTGAGTGTAGCACCTGTAAATTCCGGTTTCACATCTTGTACGACACCAAATTGCACTGCCGTTACCGGCAGCATCAACTGCCATAGAATGGCTCGCCGCGCTTTTCTTCGCATCATGAAAGGGCATCAATCCCATATATCCATTGCCCCAGATATTGCCTTTCGTGCGACGACGTTCCCTGCACAAACCTGATTATCTGCTGAACAGGTACAAGGCAGGCGCTGGAGAGATTCGAGACCCGGTTCTCGACGCAAGATACGGTTCCTAAGCTGGCATGCAATACGGGCGGCAGCCGTTCGAGGAAGCGACAATGATATGGTATTCATCGAGATTGATCCTTAGTCGCGAGATTGCTTGCTGACTGGTTCATCCGATAGGTACATCCTCAAAGATGCAAATTTGAACTTCGAAGACTTTTTCGGACCCGGCCCACCTTATGGACGGTATGAGGGAATTGATACGTGGTTTCGACCTGACATCGTCTGGAGATCTTCTGGCTCTGAGTCCAAACCTGAATCCTCGTGATTGTAGGACGTCTCACATCGGAGAAGATCACAAGCCACTGGAAGTGCTCTCCTATGCGCTGGAAGGCAATGAAGGTCTGGTCGTGGCACTCACTAATATATTTGCTTTTCTGCTGGTTGAGTGGGCATACAGGCGAGACGCTTGGACTCCCTCAAGTATTCAATCAGTCAATGCATCATCAACGCCTTCCCTTGTGTGGTACTAAACGACGGATGCACCAAGTCTTAGAGTAAGCTTATAGGACTATAGAAGGTCAGTGGTACCCGATTATTCTGTACTAACTTACCACACCAGATCCTCAAAGCGTACTTACCATAGAGTACAGGCCACGCTTATATCCCGAGGTCTGTTCCCAAAAATGCGTTCCTGATCGTCATGACCTAAGGTTCCATCATACAAGCGACCCGGTAAGCGACAATACAACCTGGATTACAATATCCGGGAATTTTGCGCCAAACAATTTGTCTGAAGTAACTGCTGTCGCAACTAGTAGGAATAGCTGTTCCACGTTGTTCGATGATGCGTCGCCTAAGAAAAAGTGGTCCTTGCGCGCTTTTGCCTTTAGAACATGCCTTCAATCTTCCAGTCTCCACTGTTATCGTACAAAAATAGCTGTTTCCTCTCGTACAAGGCTTTTCGCGACTTTCCGAAGCTTTCATTTGTTGGAGAGTTGTCCGTCTCCGCCTGATCTAATGATGACAGGCAATGACGAGACCCAACTCCCATGGTTCACCCCACGTACACGGTCATCTCCTTTCGCAATAAATAGTCATGCGCGCTCGTTGGCCACTTCGTCACTCTCCTTTATACTCATCCTGTTTCAGCGACAGCATTAGCCCTTAAAAGCGAGTCAAAAACGTCACTGGGTTCCATTACCCTCCTCCATTATTCTCCTCCTTTACCCTCCTCCTCTACCCTTCTCCATCCCTCTTCTTCATCACTCTGCTCCATCCTCTACTTCATCCTCCCCTCCACCACCCCCCTCCACCAGCCCCCCTTCAACTCCCCACCCACCATTCACCACCACCACTCATCATCACACACACAATGCACCTCCCCTCCTCCTCCCACCTTCCCCCCTCCTCCCCCCTCCTCCTCCT
>JAABUS010002154.1_pt1 | contig 38572 bp, 47 predicted proteins | sample 5560161 | NCBI WGS metagenome assembly JAABUS01 (sample SAMN10711885, study PRJNA513376) | rock metagenome | isolation source: Antarctica rocks | place: Antarctica: Victoria Land, Trio Nunatak nord | collected 2016-01-04
CCGCGATCGCGACAACCTCACCAACACCTCTCGCTGACTCTCCGAGACGACCAACGCAGCAGCAGGCTTCGACATAACCCAAGTCTAAACCAACACCGGCTTGTCAAATAGGCGACACACCACTAGGCACAGTGCGCGATGCTAGGGAGGTGACAGAGCTCAACGTTCTCGGGGACGAGCTGGAACCGTGTGGCACCGACCCGCTGACCGGGTTCTTCCGTGACGGCTGCTGCAGCACGGGGCCGGAGGATCTCGGGAGCCACACCATCTGCGCGGTCGTCACGGCCGAGTTTCTCGACCACCAGCGCAGCATCGGTAACGACCTCTCGACACCGCACCCTCAGTACGGCTTCCCCGGACTCGTGCCGGGCGACCGCTGGTGCGTCACCGCCGTGAACTGGGCACGCGCCTACAACGACGGCGTAGCGGCACCGGTCGTGCTGGCGTCGACGAACGTCGCCGTACTCAAGATCGTGCCACTGGCGGCTTTGCGAGAGCACGCAGTGGACGTCCCGGCCGACCCGAGCTCATTCGAGCCGTAGTCGTGGGACAGTCGTGCGCTTCGCCGATACCGTGCGGCTGTGCGCGTAGTACTGATCTCGGGAATCCCTGGCGCGGGCAAGACAACGGTGGCGCGGATCTTGACTTCGCGCCTCCAGCGTTCCGCGCACCTTGAAGGAGACCTGATCGGGCACGAGTTCATCGTGAGCGGTCTCGTGCCGTGGGGCTCCTCGTCCCTTCGCTGGACGTCGTCCTGTCCCGCGACGAGAACCGAGCCAAGCAGGTGTTCGGCCTCTGGAGGCACCTCGACGACGAGCTACGCACATCGAGCCGCCAGTCGGACTTTGGATCGACACGTCCAACATGACTGCCGAGCAGACGGTGGACGCAGTCATCGCCCGCTCGGATGATGCAGTGATCAGCGAGTAGCCCGCTCGTCACCCGCGCCTACAGCGGTCACATTGTGGCGTTGGGGGCGGGCGCGCACATGCATCCGCTCACCCTGCGGCCCGTAGATCGCCAACGCTTCCGCGGGCTCTGGTCCAGGGTTCCCGAGCCAGTGCGGTGTGCGGGTGTCGAACTCGACCACCTCACCGGGTGACAGCATCAGGTCGCGGCCACCGAGGACCAGCCGCAGCCGCCCGGAGAGGACATACAGCCACTCATAGCCGTCGTGAGTCCGCGGGTCCGGCCGTGCGTCGGGGCGCGGGGGCAGGACCTGCTTGAACGCCTGGAGCCCACCCGGCCGGCGGGTCATCGGCAGGAACGTCATCTCGTGCCGCTTGATTGCTCGCATCCGCACTCGCGGATCGCCGGTCTCGGGCGGATCGACCAGCTCGTCGAGGGCAACGCGGTGTGCCTTGGCCAGCGCGAGCAGCAGTTCCAGGGTCGGCTTCCTTCCACCGGACTCCAGCCTGGAAAGGGTGCTCACAGAGATCCCCGTCTCGGCCGCCAGGTCGGACAGGGTTGCGTCGCGCTCAAGACGTAGCTGGCGCAGCCATGGGCCAACACGGCGCAGGGCAGCATCGAGTGCGTCGTCAGCCATAGGTCCATTTGCCACTGTGGCAAAGACGCTTATCAACCGAGCCGTGCGCAATCAGACTCTGAGCATGAGCGAAACACTGGCCGTAGAGGAGCAGGGGCAGGTGTACGACGTCGTCATCGTCGGCGGCGGTGCCGCCGGGCTCAGCGGAGCGCTGGCGCTGGGCAGGTCACGCCGGTCGGTGCTGGTTATCGACGCCGCAAACCCGCGCAACGCCCCAGCAGGACACGTACACAACTACCTCGGCCGCGAGGGTACGCCCCCGCTCGAGTTGCTGGAGATCGGCCGCGGCGAGGTCGCCCAGTACGGTGCGGACGTCACCGTCGCCCGGGTCGACACTGTGCGCCCGTGGGATCTGCCTGGCACCGGGTTCGTGGTCACGACCCGGGACGGTCGGGAGGTCTTGGCACGGCGGCGGCTGGCCGCCTCCGGGGCCACTGACGTGCTGCCCGACGTACCCGGTTGGGCCGACCGATGGGGACGCGACGTGTTGCACTGTCCGTACTGCCACGGCTGGGAGGTTCGTGACCGCGCGATCGCGGTGCTGGCCACCAACGGAATGGCTGTGCACCAGGCGCGGCTCTCCGTCAGCTCAGCGACAACGTGACCGTGGTGCTCACCGAGGACTCTTCGCGACCGGCCGAGGACGATCTCGAACGTCTGGCCGTCCGGGGTGTCCGAGTGGTGGCCGACCCGCCACGGCAGGTGTTGGTCGAAGACGACACGCTGCGCGGCCTCCGGCTGTCCTCCGGTGTGATGCTCGAGTGTGACGCCATCGTGGTCTCGCCAGGTTTCCGAGCCAGGGCGGAGTTCCTGGCCCCTCTCGGGCTCGAGCCGAAGCCGTTCGACATGGGTGACGAGGCTCTCGGGACGCTCATACCTGTCGAACCCACCGGCGCCACGGCGGTGCCCGGCGTCTGGGTCGCCGGCAACCTGAGTGACGCGATTGCCCAGGTCGTCACATCGGCCGCCGTCGGGCTCCGCGTCGGCTCGATGATCAACGCCGACCTGGTCGAGGAGGAGACGCACGGCGCGGTCGCCACGCATCGTGCTGGGCTGCCTGACCGTTTCGAAGCGCCTGCATGGGAGCAGCGGCACGCCGCCAGCGGCGGCATCTGGAGTGGCCGCATCAACCCGCAGCTCGCCACCGAGGCGGCGGACCTCGAGCCCGGCCGGGCCCTCGACATCGGCAGCGGCGAGGGAGCGGACGCGATCTGGTTGGCCGACCACGGCTGGTCCGTTACCGGCATCGACTTCAGCACGGTCGCGCTGGAGCGCGCGGCCAAGCACGCGGCCGCCGCAGGCGTAGGCGAAGACATCGAGTGGCTCCAGGTGGACGTTCGCACGTTCGACCCCGGTCCCGACGGCTCCGGAGACCGATGGGACTTCGTGACGTCGCAGTTCATGCACCTTCCCGACGGCGGAATGGTGGACCTCACCCGCAGGCTCGCCGGGGCTGTTGCGCCCGGCGGCACACTTCTCGTCGTCGGCCACCACCCCGATGACCTCATGACCGGACTGCGACACGGTCGGCGGGACTTTCTGTTCACCCCAGAGGAACTGCTGCCCGCGCTCGACCTGGAAACGTGGACGGTCGAAGCCGCCGAGGTCCGCAACCGCATGGTGGCCGGACCCGACGGACAACAAGTCTCCCTGACCGACTCAGTCCTGCGCGCCCGTCGGGGGGTGAGTCGTCTGACGCATCCGCGTCATCGTGAAGGTGAGATCCTCGGCGCATGGCTATCAATGCTCCCGTTCACCACCCCGTCGTCGTCGCGCACCAGGCCCGCCGGACCCAGGACGTCCAGGCTCGGCTGGCAGACGCCATCACGAGCTTCTGCGGTTCCATGACGTTCGTCTACCTGCACGCGCTGATCTTCACCGGCTGGATGCTGTTCGTGGAGTCCAAGCCGTGGCCCGAGCTCACCTTGGTGGTCTCGCTGGAAGCGATCTTCTTGTCGACCTTCGTGCTGATCGGGCAGAACCAACAAGCCCACTTCCAGCAGGCCAAGGCCGACCACGACTACCTCGAGGAGGCGACCGAGCTACGGACGAATACCGAGCTCACCCAGCAGATCTACGCCTTGACCCTGGAGCTTCACCGCCGTCTGGTGAGTGAGCCGCAACCAGACGACGGCTCCTCGCGCTGAGCCGGTAGGAGGTCTTGCTGTCGCGTCGGTTCTCGCGGATCGCCGGTCTCGGGGGCATCGACCGATTCATCGAGCTCCGCTGCTGTAACGGCGCAATGCGGGACCGCTTCCGGTCAGGTCATCCAAGCACTCAAGTGCTTCCTCGAGGTCGAGGGACACCCGCACTGGTCCCGTACTCATGCCGAGCGTCACCATGGCCAAGGCGACATCGGGCTGTATTCCGACGATGACGGCGAGCGCCCCGCGTAATCGGGCCATCTCGGCCAAGTTGAGCAGCGCTTTCGACCCGAACGAGTCGAGGACGTCGAGAGCCGCGACGTCGATGACGACCGCACGCGACCTGTACCGGCCGATCTGTTCAACGAGGTCATGCTGGAACTTGACCAGTTGGGAGTCGTCGAGGGCGGTGTGGACAGACGCGATCAGATAGCGGCCCTGGCGCAGGATCGAGACGCGTGTGGGTGGGACGGTCACTGTTCGTCCTCCTCCTGGTGGCCCGCGGCAGATCTCACAGAACGCTGCGTCGCTCCCCCCAAAGACCGTGGGCGTTCCCCGGCGGGCCCGGCAACCAGACCGGGCACCGTCTCGCCGCAGCGCGCACTAGCACGGTGCCCGGACTGGGGTCAGTAGCTCCCGGTGTCCGGGCGCGGTTGGGTCGATGCGGTGGCACCGTCTGTGCCGGGAGCTGTCTCGTAGTCGTACAGCCGCTCGTTCACCTCACTGATCCGGGCGGAGCGCACCTGCTCCCTGATGCGTCCGGTCTCCAGCTCGGCCGAGCTGAGCCAGCCGTCCCAGCGGGCCTGCATCGGCCGGATGAGGCCTCCGCCGACGCCGACGATCAAGATGCCGGCGATGGTCGCCAACACCGCGATGAGCACGGGCAAGGTAACGGTCGTCGCCACACCGACCTGGTTAAGTGCCGCGATGATGCCCAGGCCAAGGATGAAGACACTAGCGACGTTGGCCAGCAACCGACCGTAGGAGAGGCCAGTCAGCGCGCCAGCGATGAGCTCGCTCACCGCCTTGGCGATGGCCGCAGCTATCACGACGATGATGATGGCCACGATCACCGAGGGGAGGAACGCGATGAGCTGGGTCAGCAGATCGCTGATCGGGTTGTCCCCGAAGACACCGAAGGCAAGCTGCAGGACCAGCAGAAGCAAGATGTAGTAGATCAGCTTGGCGACGAGGTCGCTGGCGTCGTAGCTGCTCTGGTCGAGGGCTTGCTTGACACCGCCTCTCTCGACTGCGCGGTCGAAGCCGACTCGTTCCAGTACGGCGTTCGCGGCCTTGGCCAGGGCTTTGGCGATGAGCCAACCAACGAGCAAGATGACCAGGAACATCACCAGCTTCGGCACGAACGTGGCGACCGTCGTGAGCCCCGTTGTCAGTGCGTCTTTCATTTCCGTCTCACTTTCTGTCTGCGACAAGTCGCCGCACCGTTTGCGGGACTTGATATTGCCGGCTGGTCGAGCGGGTCCACCCCGAGCGGGGTGCTCCTCGGGCGTCGCGGGGCGGCGACACCCGAGCCAAGTGGTGTCTAGCGGTCGCTGTCGTGCGCGATGTCGCCCTCGGCCTCGACCCGCTCCTTGCGCACCTCTTCAGTGAGGGTTGCCTGGTCCGCCCTCTCCTTGCGCACGGGCACCGTGTGCGTCTCGTTCTCGGTGACGACGTACTTGCGGAGCCGGGCACGTCCGGCAACCTCGGTCCGGGTGCCGACGTCGACTCGCTCTTCCGAGCGCGTCATCGCGTCATCCGTGTCGCGTCCTGACGTGTCGTCGCGAGTGCTGTCGTCGTCGCCCGTGCCTCGGCCGTTGGAGTAGCCGTCGTAGGACAGGCCGTAGTGCGCGTACAGCTGCCGTTCCTGGTCAGGCGTCAGGTGACCGTCGTTTGCGATGCTCGGGGCGTCCTTGACCGTCTCCTTGTCGTAGGGCAACGACAGCCGATCGCTGGTGATGGACGCGTCGGAGAGCGGCACGAAACTTTCGTCGCCACCGAACAGGCCGGTGTTGACGGTTGCCCACTCGGGCTGGTTGGTCTGGTCGTCGAGGTAGACCTCCCCTACCTTGCCGATCTTCTCCCCATCGGCCCCGTAGACGGTCGTGCCTCGGATGTTCTCGATGTTGATCTGCTCCCGCATGCTGTGTCCTTCCAGTCTGGTCGCGCCGTTTGGGCGAGGGCATGTTGCTGCCTACACACGTGACGACGCCGCAGCAGAGCAGGCATGACGATCGGTTGGCGGGGCCGCCGGTGTCCGGCGCCGGCCGCAACGTTCGCGCCACGCTCCCGCGGTCGGGCCGCTCCGCAATTCGTGTGCAGTCCCAGGCGGCGAAAGGTCGAATCGGGAGGACCGGCCCGCGTCATGCAACCCGCCTGAGGGCGTCAGGAGCGCAGTACCCACCTCGCGCAGGAGTCGCGGCGGCGTCCCGGATGGGCGTACCGTCGCAGCTGTGAGCGCTGCGGAGTCACCGGAGGCACCGCCGAGCGCCGCGCCCGCAGCTGACATCGCAGATCTCATTCCGATGGTTCGCAGGATCGTGCGCTCCCGCGTCGCTGACCACCCGGCTGCCGACGACCTAGTCCAGGAGACGCTGCTGCGAGTGCTCGGCGCAATGGGCCGTGTCGAGCCGGGGATGCTGGAGCCGTACGCCATCGTGACCGCGCGTCACGTCATCGCGTCCATGTGGAAGGACCAGGACCGCCACCGTCGCAACGAGCACCGCATGGCCGATCTACGCCTGCCGGACGCGCCGGATGAGGATTTGTTGCTGGGCGAGGATCGTGCGGCGGTGGCGCAGGCACTCCAGCACTTGTCGGATCGCGAGCGGGACACCCTCCTCGCACATGAGCTCCATGGCCAGGACACCAGATCGCTCGCGGACGAGCTCGGCTCGACCGCGGGCGCGGTGGCCGCCCAGCTGAACCGCACCCGCGCACGGCTACGTGTCGAGTACCTGCTGGCCGTGGAGCGGACCGAGCCCTTCAGCGATCGCTGCCGACCTGTCCTCATCGCACTGTCCAGTGGCGACCGGCGCCGTCAACGCGACGTCGACGCCGGCCGCCATCTCTTGGAGTGCGAGCTCTGCGCGCGCCTCAGCCAGCCCCTGCTGGGCCGAGGACAACAGCACGACGACGAGGTCCGCATCCCGATCCGAGCCGACGCCGACGTGGTGCTGGCCCGACAGGGGGTGCGCGAGCTGGCCGCCCGAGCGGGGTTCTCCGCCACTGACCTGACCATCATCGCGACCGCGGTGTCCGAGATCTCCCGCAACATCGTCCGGTTCGCCGCGGCCGGAGAGATCGTCGTCGAGCTCCTCGAGGAACCCAGGCCCGGGGTCCGTGTCGTCGCCCGAGACACCGGGCCGGGAATCCCCGACGTGGAGCAGGCCCTCACCGACGGATTCAGCACCTACCGGGGCCTCGGCCTCGGCCTTCCGGGAGCGCGCCGGCTGATGGACGAGTTCGCAGTGGTTTCAGAAGTAGACAGGGGCACGACCGTGACCATGACAAAATGGCGCCAGGAAGGATCACCATGACCGAGGATCACACCGTGACCGATGACGAGTCGTCTGGTTTCTCCACTCTGGACCGCCAAGACGAGCACCAGCTGCTGCCCGAACTGGTGGCGCACCTGCGTGAACACCGGACGAAGCTGCGACAGGAGTGGGCGACCCGTATCCACGACGCGCACCTGCTTGATGCCATGACGCCGCAGGAGATGTCGACCGAGACGAGATCGGTCTACGACAACTACGTTGAAGTCCTGGAGACCGGCAGTGTCGAGGCACTCCAGGACTACGCGCGCGACCTGTCCGAGCGCATCATCCCGCGCGGCGTCGAGACGCACGAAGTGGTCGGCATCGTGCTGCTGCTCCGCGACGTGCTGGCACGCTCCCTGTTCGAGAAGTACCAAACGGACTTCCGGCTGCTCAACCGGGTGCTGGACGCCTACGAGCCGGCAGCGAACCGGATCGCCAACACCGTCGCGGTCAGCTTCGTCGACGAGCGGGAACGGGTGATACGCCAGCAGCAAGACGCCATTCGAGAACTGTCCACGCCGGTGTTGCCGGTCCGCGAACGACTGCTCATCCTGCCGATCATCGGTGTGCTCGACAGCGAACGAGCACGACAGCTCACCGAGCAGCTGCTGACGGGCATCCGCACGCATCGCGCGAAGGTGGTCGTCATCGACATCACCGGCGCTCCGGACGTCGACGAGACCGTCGCCAACCACCTGGTGCAGACCGTCGACGCCTCGCGGCTGATGGGGGCCAGCGTCATCATCACCGGACTCTCCCCCGAGATCGCCCAGACTCTGGTGACGATCGGGGTCGACCTGAGCAAGATGAACACGATCGGTGACCTTCAAGGCGGCCTCGAGGAGGCAGAGCGACTGCTGGGTTACAAGGTGACTCGCCAGGACGGTCCGGTAGGAGAGTGAACACCGGACCGGCGCTCGTCTCGATCTTGCGCCAGGGGTCTTACCTGATCGCGTCCATCCACACGGCCCTCGACGACTCACAGCTGATGCGGTTCCAAAAGGACCTTGTCGACCAGATCGGCCGACACCGGTCGAGGGGCGTCATCATCGACGTGGCGGCGCTCGACGTGCTGGACTCGTTCGGTTCCCGCACGTTGCGCAACATCGCCGAGATGGCCCGGTTGCGGGGGGCGCTGACGGTCATCGTGGGCATCCAGCCCGATGTCGCCTTTGCCATGGTCTCGCTCGGAATGGGCACCGGCTCCGTGCACGCCGCCTTGGACCTGGAAGAGGGGTTAAAGTACCTCGACCGCCAGGTCCGGGTGAGGCAGCCGGGCAGCAGCGTCGTCGTCCCACGATGACTGGCCTGGACGACCTGACGCGGGACTACCGCGCGGCGTTCCTGCGCTACCTCCCGCGGCGGGAAGAAGCCCCGCTGCACCACGGGTACGAGATCGGCCGTACCGCGTTCATCGACGGCCTGAGCATGCTCGAGCTGGCCCGGGTGCACCACGAGGTGTTTCTGGAGGTCCTGAGGGATGTCTCGAGCGAGGATCTGCCGAAGGTTGCCACTGCCGCGTCGGAGTTCTTCCTCGAGGTGCTGGCGACCTACGACATGGCGCAGCGCGGGTTCCACGAACGAGCGTGAGGTGTCGACTGCCGTTCGAGTGACCGCCTCGACCTGTACCGCAAATCCGCCGGTCCGCGCCGAAGTCCTTGGCTGCCGGCGGTGTGCAGCCAAGGACGTCGGCCAACGGGAGGGGGCCAGTGACCTGTCGCCCGGCCCGTTGGGCTCACACCTTGAAGACGCCGGACGACGGCCGCCATGACGAGCGGGCGGCGGCGGCGCCAACAACCCCGTGGGCGCCGCCCGCACGCCTGCCACCCGGTTGAAGCTGGTTGAGCTCCGTTGCTCCCGCCGGTGCTCAGGCGTCCGGTCGGCCAACCGGGAGGCACAACGGGCTCATTGTCGGCATCGTCGGCGGCACCGTCTGCTCGACAGGGTTTCGGTACGGTAACGGCGGGTACGCAAACCATGTTCTGCGCGTGCACCGCGATGGTGTCCGTGACCACCACTGCCAAGGAGGACGCATGACCACCACTCCCCAAGAGCCGCTGCGCGACGACGACATCGAGACCGCCGGCAGTGACCCCTCCGTTCAGCCGTCCACAGATGCCGACGGCACCGATGGTGTCGGTGGAGACGCCGACGGCACCGATGGCGACAGCACCGACACCACCGACGGCGACTCCAGCGACGCTGACAGCACCGACGCCTGAGTCTTGGACGCACTGGACCTGCTGAGCGGCGACGCCCAGGCATTTCTCCGTACTGCCTGGGCGTCGAGCGCCCACATCCACAAGGCCGACCCTGCTGACGTGGTCGGGCTCCTCTCGATCGACGACGTCGACGGGATTCTCACCAGCACCGCGCTGCGCACTCCTGCGCTGCGGGTCGCCAAGGACGGCTCGGTGCTGGCGAGCTCGGCGTACACCAGGTCTGCAACCATCGCCGGCGAATCGCTCACCGGCCTCATTGACGCCCGCAAGGTCGTCGAACTCTTCGACGGCGGCGCCACGCTGGTGCTGCAGGGCCTGCACCGCTACTGGCCGCCGCTGGCGGAGCTCATCCGCGGGCTCGAGGCGTCGCTCGGCCACCCCTGTCAGGCCAACGCCTACCTCACTCCCCCGGGCTCACAGGGCTTCGCCCTCCACAGCGACAGCCACGACGTTTTCGTCTTCCAGACGCACGGCAGCAAGCAGTGGGAGATCCACGACCGTGCTCAGGAGCTCGACGTGCTCATGGAGCCGGGCACCTGTATGTATCTCCCCACCGGCACTCCCCACGCCGCGCGCACCCAGCAGACCGCGTCGCTGCACGTCACGGTCGGCATCAACCAGACCACCTGGCGGCAGCTGCTCCAGCGAACAGTCACCGACGTACTGGCAGCTGAGGCGTTCGACGACCGGCTGCCCGTCGGGTATCCCGACGACCCGGGGGTGCTGGCCGACGAGCTCATCGCCCAGCTCAGAAGCCTCGCCGACCGCCTCACCGCAGTGGACGCTGAAGCGTGCGCTGACGACGAAGCGCGCCGTTTCCTTACCACCCGGACGCCGCTCCTGCGCGGCGCTCTCGCTGACCGGCTCCTCGTCTCGGCGCTCGACGACGACACTCGCGTGGTGCGGCGCCCGGGCGCGGTCTGTGTCGTCAGGGCAGCTACCGGCGACGGGCGCGTCCTGCTCCTGCTCGGTGACCGCGAGCTTCGGCTGCCGGCTCGCCTCACTCCGGTGCTGGAGTTCGTCCGGCGGCAGCAGCAGCTGCGCCCCAAGGACCTCGCAGAGTGGCTCGACCCGGCGAGCCGACTGGTCCTGGTCAACAGGCTGGTGCGAGAGGGACTGCTCCAGGTGTCTGCTTGACACCGTTGCGCTGTGCCGCCGGAAGCCTCGCGCGCGATGAGCCGGCGTACGGCACGGCGTCGACCGTGCGTGGCTATCTCCTCGTCGAGTACGCCGGCGCCTGGGGCCGCGACGCGCTGCACGACTCACGCCTCCCAACAGCGGTCAAGACGCACCTGCGCGAGACGGCGGCACAGCTGGGCGTCAAGGTCCTGCTGATCAGACGGCACGCCCGCCAGCGTGCCGACGCCGGCGACGCCGGCTGCCGCATCTTTGCGGTGTACGCCGACCCGAACGCCCCCTGGGCCGAAACCACCACCCTCGCCCAGCACGAGGACGTCCTCGACCTCGACGTCACTGCACTGGGTCGGGGCGCGAGCGTCGGCCTGACCGCCCACCACGAACCGCTGTTCTTGACGTGCACCCACGGCAGGCACGACACCTGCTGTGCTGAGCTTGGCCGACCGGTCGCGAAGGCGCTGGCCGCTCAGCAACCCGGCCGCGCCTGGGAGGTCTCGCACATCGGTGGCGACCGGTTCGCCGGCAACGTCCTCGTCCTCCCCGAGGGCCTCTACTACGGCAGGGTCGAGCCCGCGAACGCGACAGAGCTTGCGTCCCGCCACCTCGACGGCCGCCTCAGTCTCGATCTGCTGCGCGGCCGCTCGGGCTACCCGTTCGCCGTGCAAGCGGCGGAGTGGTTCCTGCGCACCTACCTCGGCGAGGACCGGCTAGGCGCGCTCCGGCTGCGGCGACGCGAGCGGCTGGGCGAGGACTGGCACGTTGCGTTCGACGTCTCAGGGCAGGTGTGGGCGGTGAGGCTGCGGATGGGCACGCGGCCGCCCGAACAGCTCACCTGTACTGCTCTGCGTCTGAACTCCGCGCCGACATACGAGCTGCTCGACATCGCCGGTCCGTCAGAGAACTCAGGAGCTGTCAGCGGACGGTGAAGCCGGTGAGGTCGGCCAGCTCCTCGTCGGTGACGGCGACGTGGTCGACCCGCGCCTGGTCAGGCCCTGACTCGCACCACCGGCACACCCTGGCCACCGCCTCCGGCTCGCCCTCGAACACCGCCTCGACGGCCCCGTCCGAGCGGTTGCGCACCCAGCCGGCCACACCGGCCTGCGCTGCCTGCTGGCGGCAGCTGTCGCGGAAGAACACGCCCTGCACGTCGCCGTAGACGACGACTCTCGACGCGATCACCAGCCCCAGCTCCCGGGTCCGCCCTTGAACGGCCCCACCACGCGGGACGTGATCCAGCCGCCGTAGAAGCCGCCGTCCTGCGGCCGGACCACCTCCCCGTCAACGCGACACTCGTCCATCTCCGCCGGGTAGAGCGCGAGGTGCCCGTGGATCTCGGCGAACGGACCGGTCGGGTCGGGGTAGTGCCACGCCTTGCCGAAGGCGGTCCGGTCGCCGCCGACCAGATCGAGATAGGCGGCGTGCCCTTTCCACTCGCAGTACGTCGAGCCAGCGGTGGGTCGCACCGAACCTTTCACGAAGTCGGCCAGCGGCAGGTAGTACGTCGGCGGGTGGCTCGTCTCGAGCACCCGCAACGATCGCCTGGTCGAGCAGATCACCACACTCCCGAGCTCGACTTCCACCAGCTCAGCGCTGGGCTCGAGGCGGGGCGGCCGCGGGTAGTCCCACACCGACTCCTGGCCGGGACCCGGCTCGACCCTCATGATCGTCATCTGTGCTCCGCTCGCTCGACACTCCTACGGTGCCACGCGCTGCGGCTCTGGCGAAGGGCCGGCCACGTATGTTGGCCCGGATGGCTAACGTCTCGACGCACCAGCTCGCCTTCGATGGCCAACGCGTTACCAAGACGTACCGGCAGTGGGACCGCGGGGAGCCGCGCCGTGAGTGGGACTGCCTGACCCTGCTGCACCGCCACCGGCCAGGGCTTGCACCCGAACCGCTGCAGCATGCGTTGGACGCCGACCCACCGAGCATCGTGATGACACGGGTCCCTGGCGTCTCGCTCGCGAACGTCGGGCGACTCGCTCCTGAGCAGTGCGCAGGAATCGTGGTGGCACTGGAACGTCTGCACACGGCGATACCGGCGACGGCGTTGGCCGACGTACCACTGCGTCGTTTTCACGCTGCTGAGGCGGTCACGGAGCTCCGGACCTGGATGGCGGAAGGGCACGAGGTGGGCGACGACGACCTGACCAACTCGGCGCTCGACGAGGCCGGGCGCTGGCTCGGATCGCAGGAGGCAGACTCCCTTGCATCGGCCGCGGGCACGCCGGTCTTCACACACGGCGACGGCAACCTGTCGAACTTCGTCTGGTCGGACCAGACAGGCAGCGCCTCCATCGTCGACTTCGAGGACGCCGGGAGCAGCGATCGCGCGTACGAGCTCGCTGACCTCACCGAGCACATCTCGACGTGGGTCGATGGCTCCCTCGACACGGCCGCATTGCTGCAGCGGGTGGAGATCGACAAGCGCGACACAGGGCGGTTTCGGCAGTGCCGCCGACTGTTTGCGACGTTCTGGCTGCTCATGATGCTGCCCGACGGTCGCGCTCACACCCGCAACCCTGCTGGCACCCTACACCGCCAGGTGGAGCGAGTATTCGAGGTGCTGTGACGACGTCGGCAGAGCGACGCTGAGCTTCTCCAGGATCGCCGGAGCTGCAGACAGACCACTAAGGTCTGACCATGAGACGGGGAGCGTGGCTGGTGGTCGCTCTCACTGCCGTCTCGTTGGTAGTGGCGGCCTGGATCACGACGTCAAGCCCGACACCGGTCTTCACCAGCCCATCGCAACCGGAGAACACCCAACCGACGTCGGGAGCCACGTCCAAGCAACAGACCCCACCCCGTGACCGGAACACAAATGGCTCCGAGTCCGGCGACCTGCCCCTCAGCATCGTGATCACGATGTACGTCCTGATGGCCATTTTGGCGGTGGCTTTGCTGGTCGTCATCGTGTCGCGAGCCAACGAGCGACGCAGGCGACGCCGCACGACAACCGACGTCGGGGAGCCGATCGACGTCGACGAGCTGGCAGACGGTGAGCTCTCGGCCAGCCTCGCAGCGACGGCTGCTGCTCGACTTGCCGCGATGGCGGCCGGTTCACCACGCAACGCGATCGTGCGCTGCTGGGTGGAGCTCGAGGACGCGGTGATCGAGGCCGGGCTGGAGCGCAACCCGGCGCTGACCGCGACAGAGTTCACCGGCGAGGTGCTCGGCCGGCTCGCGGTGGACCGGGGTGCCATCACTGTCTTGTCCGACCTCTACCGCGAGGCGCGTTTCTCCGAGCACGAGCTCACGGAGCAGCACCGGGCCCGGGCGACCGCCGCTCTCCACGCCCTCCAGGACCAGCTGCCGTCCCGCCCGGTCGCCCCTGCGGAGTCCACATGAGCCGTCGTACCTGGGTTCGCTGGCTCGCCATTAGCGCCGCCGGTTGGCTGGCCCTCTACTTCGGCGCCAAGGGCATCGGCAGTGCCGCCGAGCCCGTCCTGCTGGCAGCGCTGGTACTGAGCGTCGTCGGCATGGTCGGCGTCGTCGGCATGGTCAACGAGGTCACCGACGAGGTCGACTGGGCACCGCCGCACCGCTCGAGGAGCCGGGCCTGGGGGCGCGACGCGCGATTCTCCCGGCTCGCACAGAGTTTCAGCGACGGAAGCGACCCGGCCGCTCTCGCGGTCCGCATCCAACGTGACCTCGGCGCCGTCGTCGACCACCGGCTGGCGTCGACGTACGCCGTCGACAGGCACGCCGACCCGCAGGCGGCCCGACGCGTCCTCGGTGACGACCTCGCCAACTACCTCGAACAACCCGCCCGGCACCGACGTGGTCAGGCCGCCCGGCTGTCTGCCCTCCTCACCAGAATCGAGTCCCTGTGACCAGCACCCCACTTGCCGACGTCTCCCGCAGCTGTGAGCTGATCCTCGATCGGGTCGGAGAAGCAGTGGTGGGCAAGCGCCAACCGCTCGCGCTTGTGCTGAGTGGCATCCTCGCCGGCGGTCACGTCCTGCTCGAAGACTTCCCAGGGCTCGGCAAGACCCTGGCCGCGCGCTCCTTCGCGCAGACCCTCGGCCTGGACTTCAAACGCGCGCAGTTCACGCCCGACCTGCTGCCCAGCGACCTCACGGGCTCGTTCGTCTATGACCAGCGGCGGGGCGACTTCGAGTTCCGCAAGGGTCCGCTGTTCACGGGGCTGCTGCTCGCTGACGAGATCAACCGCACGCCCCCGAAGACACAGTCGGCCCTGTTGGAGGCCATGCAGGAGCGGCAGATCACCGTCGAGGGCCAGACCTTCGTGCTGGACGCGCCCTTCCACGTCATCGCCACCGCGAACCCGGTGGAGTACGAAGGCACCTACCCGTTGCCGGAGGCGCAGCTCGACCGCTTCCTGATGCGGATCGGCTTCGGCTACCCGTCCCCCGACGAGGAGTGGGACGTGGTCAACCGGCGCATCGCCCGACGGCGCGAGGAGCAGACGCTGGAAGCGGTGACAGACGCGCGCGGGTTGCTCGCCATCCAGTCCGCGGTCGAGGAGGTGACCGTCGATCCCGACGTCAGCCGGTACTGCGTGGCGCTGGCGACGGCGACGCGCAGCCACCAGCACGTGCTCGTCGGCTCGTCCCCGCGCGGCGCCCTGGGCCTCACCCTGGCCGCCCGCGCGTACGCGGTCGTCAGCGGTCGCGACTTCGTCACCCCCGAGGACGTCAAGGCGGTCGCCCAGCCGGTGCTGGCTCACCGGATGACCCTCAGGCCGGAGCTATGGATGAGCAACGTCAGCGGCGCCACCGTAGTGCAGAACGTGCTCGCGAGCGTCGCGACCCCGTCAGCCCGCGAAGCCGTCGCGCCGCGGTGATGGCAAGGGCTGCCCGGTGGCGACCGACCCGCGCCCACGTGCGGGCGATCGCAGCGGGGCTCGGGCTGGTCATCGTCGCGCTGGCGAGGCACCGTCCCGATCTCGTGGTGATGGCGAGCCCGCTGCTCATCATCGCCGCCTGGTCGCTCGTCACTCGTCCCGTCGGCCGCCCGACGGCTCGGCGCCGGCTCGCCGTGGGCACCTTGCGCGAGGGCGAGTCGACGTACCTGCACTTCGAGCTCGACGACGCGGGCGGCGCGCACCAGCTGTCCGCGGTGCTGGGTGACATGCCGTACGTCGACGCGCGTCCGCCTGGCCGGGCGCTGACCGTCGATGCCGGGTCTGCGGCGGTGTCGCCGGCGCGGCTGTCGTTCGCGCTGCGGTCCGTCCGCTGGGGACACCACATGGTCGGCCCCGGGCTGGTGAGCGCCAGCAGCGCCTTCGGCGGCTACCGCTGGGGGCCGGTGCTGATGGAGGAGCTCAAGCTGGTGGCTCTTCCGGCGGCGCCGGTGTTCGACGCCAAGGCACCGACGCCGCACCCGCAGGGACTGGTCGGCATGAACCGGTCCGTGCGCCCGGGTGATGGCAGCGAGTTCAACACGATCCGCCCGTTCCAGTTGGGTGATCGGCTACGCCGCATCCATTGGCCGTCGTCGCTGCGCTCGCAGACCCTGAACGTCACGTCGACCTTCGCCGACCACGACAGCCAGGTGCTCGTCATCGTCGATGCCGCCAACGACATCGGAGAGAGCGGCGGTCTCGATGGCACACCGAGCACACTCGACATGACCGTGCGCGCCTCGGCTGCGATCTGCGAGCACTACGTGCACCGGGGCGAGCGCGTCGGCATGCGGCTGATCGGCGCGGCGAACGCGTCGACCCAGCCGAGTGCCACCGGGCGCACCCAGCTCCGCCGTCTCCTGACAGCCCTCGCCGCAGTACACCCGGGCGCCAGCACGGAACCGGAGGACGCCGACACGCGGATGCGGGTGGAGGCCGGCGCGCTGGTTCTCATGCTGTCTCCGCTCATCTCGCCCGTCACCTTGCGCCGCGCGCTCGCACTCGGCCGCCGCGGCTTCACCCTCGTCGTGATCGACACCATGCCCGAGCGGCTCGACCACGGCGACGACAGTGACCTCGTGCGTATCGCCTGGCGGATCCGGATGCTCGAGCGCTCCGTCGAGATGACGCAGGTCGCCGCCGCCGGCATACCGATCGTGCCGTGGCGGGGACCGGGCAGCCTCGACATGGTCCTTCGCGACATCAGCCGTCGTGCGGCGGCGCCCAGACTGGCCCACCGATGACGCGCGTCCCGCTGGCCGGCGGCGCCATCGACGCCTACGCGTCGCTGGGTGCCTATGGTGCGCTGGTCCGAATCGGCCTTCTCGTCGCGTGCACTGTGTCGATAGGCGGCGCCGTCGTCGCCGGGGGTAACGCGAGCCCGCTGCTGATCGTCTGCGCGGCGCTGCTCGCACTCGGCACCATCATGCGGCCCGACTCGCACTTCGGTCTGGCGTTGATCGCTGTGCTCGCGCTGCACTGGTACGCCGCTGACATCCCGCAGCTGGGCTGGAGCCTGCTGCCGGCCACGGCGATCCTGGCGGTCCACGTGCTCGCAGCCCACGCAGCCATCGTGCCGCCACGCGGGCAGGTGCAGCGCGCCGTGATGTCTCGCTGGACAGTACTGACGGCTGCCGCCTTGGCCGGCACGGTGGCCGTGTGGCTGCTGACCTTGACGTTCGGCCAGGTCCACGCCGATGGTCTGGTGCTGCTCACGAGCGCCGGTGCGTTGCTGATGCTCCTCGTGGCAGTCGTGCTCGGAGTGTCGTCCGCCGCCCCTGAGGACACTCGACCGCCTGTGTAACGGTTAGCTGTGTAACGGTCAGCTGTGTAACGGTCAGCTGTGTAACGGTCAGACCGTCGGGCGCCAGGGCGCCAGCAGGTCGGCTGCCCGGCCAGCAAGCGCCCGCTGCCACGTCGGCCCGAAGCTGATCCTGCCGACGCCGAGACCGGCCAAGTTCGCGAGATCGTCCCGGTCGGGTCGCGCCAGGGCGTTCAGCGGCAGGCTCAGGTCCGACGTCAGCCTGCCCCAGGTGGCGTCGTCGTGGAGCCCGACCGGATACAGCACATCGGCGCCTGATGCAGCCGTCGCCTGCAAGCGCTCGATCGCACGGTCGAGCCGGTCCGTATCCGGACCTATCGCGTGCAGCAGGATGTCCGTACGTGCGTTCACGACGACATGCACGGAAGCGTCGTCGGCGGCGGCGCGGATCGCGCCGATGAAGTCGGCATGCTCCTGCGTGCTGCGCAAACGACCGCCCTCGCTGTGCACGGTGTCCTCGAGGTTGAGACCTACCGCGCCGGCCTCGAGCAGCCCCTCGATGATCCGGGTAGGTTCGGCGCCGTAGCCCGCCTCCAGGTCCGCGGAGACAGGTACGTCGACCGCGCCGGTGATGAGTGCGACCCTGGCCAGCATCTCGTCAAGCGTCAGGTCCTCGCTGTCGGCGCGCCCCAGCGAGGACGCAACGGGATGGCTGCCCACGGTCAGGGCCGCAAAGCCCTGCTCGGCCGCGATCGACGCGGACCACGGGTCCCAGACCGTCGTAGGACGACCGGCCGTCCCGGTCGGTGCAGGTCGAGCAGGACTCGTGCCTGAGTGGACAACGCCATGAGTACCTCGTGTGGGCTGGACTAGCCGGGCACCTCGAACCTAGCGCCGCGCGTGCCAAGATGTGGCGGTGCCCGTGGTCAGCGCCGAAGTCCTGGTCGAGGCGACCCCTGCGACCGCGTTCGCCGTGTCGCAGACGACCGGGGAGACCCGGCTGCGCTGGGATCCGTTCATCCGGCACCAGCACCTCATGGACGGCGCCGAACGCCCCGCCAAGGGGGTGCGTACCTTCACCCGGTCGCGGCACGGCTTCGCGATGGTGAGCCGCTACGTGTCGTATGTGCCCGGCAGCAACGTGGGGATGACGATGGAGTCCGGTCCTTGGTTCTTCGACGTCTTCGGTGGCGGTTGGCGCTTCACGGCGCACGACGGGGGGACGAAGGCGGTCTGGAAGTACAACTTCAGCGTGCGACCGGCCTGGCTGCGGCCGGTCGCGCATCCGCTCGGGAGCTGGCTGCTCGGGCGCGACATCCGCCGCCGGATCGCCGCGTTCGCGGCGGCCTGCTCCGACCCGGTCGTCCTCGCGGCGGTGGCGCAGCAGCACGACAGCTGAGCGTCGGCGGCGAGACCCGCCGCCACCGCCGCGCTGCCTGGCCCGACGCACGGCGGTCTCAGCGAGGACCCAGAAGCGGAGCTGGCCGCTTTGTTGGCGAGGCTGGTGAGGGGACCCGCTCCACCGGCTCGACGCGGGTAGCCTCGGTCCACGAGAGCAAGGAGCACCGATGGACGCCCACGGATGGGACGAGCGCTACCGCAACGACGACCTGGTGTGGGGCATCGAGCCGAACCAGTTCGTGCGGCGGCAGTGTGAGTCGTTCCCGCCGGGCTCAGCGCTCGATCTCGCCTGCGGCGAAGGGCGTAATGCCCTGTGGCTGGCCCAGCTCGGCTGGCAGGTGCTCGGCATCGACTACTCCCCCGTTGCGATCGCGCGGGCGGAGGCGCTGACGGCGGGGCAGCCGTACGACGTCGCGATCCGGCTCAGCTGGCGGGTGGCCGACGTGACAACGGTCCCGGTCAAGGAGGAGTCGGTCGACCTCGCCCTGCTCAGCTACGTGCACCTCCCGCCGGAGCAGCGCGCCGCGCTGATGCTGAAGGCGGCGCGGTCGGTGCGCCCGCAGGGTCGGCTGATCGTGGTCGGCCACGACCGGCGCAACCTGCGTGAGGGCGTCTCGGGTCCACAGGACGAGTCGTTGCTCTACGACCCCGAGGAGCTCAGCGAACTGCTCGGGGCGCTTGCAGGAGTGTCCGTGGAGCTGGCAGCGACGGTCGAGCGCCCCACCGACCAGGGCGTAGCGCTCGACACCTTGGTACGTGCCCGCCGCAGCTGAGCAGACCCGGCACAGCGAGAGGCTCAGCCGCGCGACGACCGCCACGCCCGCCAACCGATCCTCATCAGCGGCAGCTGGAGCGGCAGCCGGACGATGGCTGCCACCTTGGCGGGGGTCGAGCGGTGCCGACAGACGTCGACGGCCATCTGCACGTTGGCCGGCAGCACCGCGGCCAGCAGGGCGGCACTCGCGATTCCCGCGGCGCCGCGGCTGCGCGGGTGGGCGAGCCCCGCTGCGCAGACGAGCTCGGCGGCCCCGCTGACGTAGACGAGCCCGCGTCGTGCGGGCAGTGCCCGCGGCACGATGGCCTCGAACCGCCGGGGCGCCACGAAGTGCACGATGCCGCTCGTGACGAACAGCCCCGCCAGCAGCCAGACTCCGCGCGTGGCCGGCACCATGACGCCTACGCCTTCTCGACCGACACGCTGAGGATGCTGATGGGCTGGGCGGGAGTGCCGTCGCCGGCCCCGCCGTCGACGCCCTTGTCGGCGATGGACTGCACGATGTCGAGGCCCTTGGTCACCGTGCCGAAGATCGTGTAGCCGCCGCCTTCGACCGGCAGCATCGTGTCTTGGTACACGATGAAGAACTGGCTGCCGTTGCTGTTGGGGTCGGAGCTGCGGGCCATCGCCAAGGTGCCGGTGGGGTACGCACCGTCCTCAGGAGCGTTCTCGATCCCGTACCCGTAGCCAGGCCCTCCGCTACCGGTCCCGGTGGGATCGCCGCACTGGAGCACGTAGATCCCTTCGGTGGTCAGCCGGTGGCAGGGGGTGTCGTCGTAGAAGCCGTCCTCGCTGAGCTGGAGGAAGGACGCGACCGTCTGCGGTGCTTTTGCGCCGTCCAGCTCGAGCTCGATGTCACCGCAGTTCGTGGAGATGGTGGCGACCCAGGTCGCGTCCTCGGCCACCGACGGGTCCGGCGCTGCAGGGTACGACGCCGGCGACGCGGGCGGTGCCGGAGCCTCGGAGCACTCACCGGGTGCGAGCGACTCCTGGGTGACAGTTGGCGATCCTGACCCGGCGGCGTCCGAGCTGTCCCCGGAGTCGCGGACCATGATGCCTATGACCACGATCGCGAGGACGCACAGGACGGCAACCACCGCGATGACGACCTGGGTGCTTCGGGGGGTGGCTTGCTGACTTGTCGCCGGGTTGGTGGGCCGCCTGGAGTTGGACATGCGGGACACCTTATGCAACCGCCGGCTTAGACCGTGCGGGTATCCCCTCCGCGCCGCGGGTCCGCGCCCGGGCCGGTCGCGTCGATCGCGGCGACGCCTCCGAAGTACGAGTCGAGTGCCGGCCACGGCACGACGGTGTCGGTCGCGGCTAGCGCCGCCAGGACCGGCTCGGAGAAGCCCGGCTCGACGTGGACGCGACCCGGCACCGGGTTGAGCCTGGGTGCCACGATGGCCGCTTGCACCGGCATCTTGCGGCGCAGCACGTTGACAAGCACCTGAGCCAGGGAAGAGCGGATCCGGCTCCCACCTGCTGCTCCCGCGGCCAGGACCAAAGTGCCGTCGCGCAGCGCCACCAACGGCGACATCATCGAGTTCATCCGCTCGCCGGGCACCAGGGCGTCACGCAGCAGCTCACCCTCCCCCAGCATCGAGTTCAGGTGGATCCCGTACCCCGGCAGCCAGACCCCTGACGACAGACCCATGCTGGTGGTGGCGGCGCAGACGTTGCCGTCCGCGTCGCTGGCCGCAAGGCTGGTCGTGTCGCCCCGGCGAGGCACGGCACGCAGCGCAGCCACCATCCGACGCGCCATCTCCGGCTCGTCGTCGCAGAGCTCCAGCCCGGTCAAGGTCGCGAGCAGGTCGTCGAGATCCGCGCCGCGAGCCAGTACCTCGGTCCCGTCGAGCTCCGCCGGGCGCGGCGTCGTGTCGAGCACTCGGTACGCCGACAGGTCTGCCTCGCTGAGGTCACCGAGCTCACCGATCGTGAGGACCATCTGCTCAGCGACGGCCCCGTGGTAGAACGCGCCGGCTCCCTCGTCGCGCAGTGTTCTCAGTGCCAGGTCGAGTCCCGGGTGGCGCACCAGCGAGCCCGCCGGGAGGCTGGCCCCGTCGCGGCTGTAGACGTCGACACCGGCGCCGATCAGCATCGCGGCGGAGATCGTGGAGAGCACCTTCGCATGCATCGGCGCCAGCACCACTCCGCGCTCAGCGTGGCACAGCGCGGGGGTCACTACCTGCGCCCACGGCAACCGGCCCCACCGTTCGTGCAGCACTGACACTCCCGCCGGGTTGCCCGGGACCGCCACAGTGGACGGACCGACGGCGTACGGCACGATCTCGCCCCCGAAGTCGATCGGCACTTCGAGCGCTTGCGCTCGCCGGGTGCCGCCCAGGCCGGGCACCGCGACGAAGAAGTCCAGGCAGTGCACGGTGCCGGTGGAGGCCTCGTAGTACGTCGCGTAGCCGCCACCGCCCAGGCCGGTGAACACCGTCTCGGCAACGCATGAGGCGAGAATCATGGCGGCCGCGGCGTCGGCCGCACTGCCGCCCGCTCGCAGCGTCTCTGCCCCGACGTCGGCGGTCACGCTGTTGCCCGCAGCGACGCAGGTAGGGAGCCTCGTGTCAGTCATAGGTCGGACAAGTCGCCGTCAGCCGGCGCCGGAGTAGGTGCCGCGAATATGCTGACCCTTGCCGAGCACAGTGATGCCCTCGTCGGTGACCGTGTAGCCAGCAGCCTTGTCGGCGTCTGCGTCGACGCCGATCTCGTGGCCGTCCGGGACGACGATGTTCTTGTCCAGGATCGCGTTGACGACTCGGGCCCCGCGACCGATCTTGACGTTGTCCATCACCACGCTGCAGTCGACCTCGGCTCGCTGCGAGACGTAGACGTTGACTCCGAGGACGGACGAGGTGATCGAGGCACCCGAGACGATCGAGCCGGCACCGACGATCGCGTCGTCGGCCGAGGCGGACTCGACGAACTTGGCGCCCGGGAGCTGCGGGTGCGACGTGAAGATCGGCCACTTGCTGTTGTAGAGGTTGAATGTCGGCTCGACCGAGACGAGGTCGAGATGCGCCTCGTGGTACGACGCCAGCGTCCCGACGTCGCGCCAGTAGTCACGGTCACGGGCCAGCGATCCCGGGACGTCGTTGCGTTTGAAGTCGTAGACGGCTGCGTCCGAGCCGTCGACCATCATCGGGATGATGTCGCCGCCCATGTCGTGGCGTGACTCGGGGTTCTCGGCGTCTCGGGCGAGCGCGTCGACCAGCGCATCGGCGCTGAAGACGTAGTTGCCCATCGACGCGAAGGACTCGTCCGGATTGTCGACGAGGCCTGGGGGGTCGGCCGGTTTCTCCAGGAACTGTGCGATGGAGGTGCCACCTTCGTCGGTGCCGATGACGCCGAACTGGTCGGCCTCGGCGCGGGGCACCCGGATCCCGGCCACGGTGACCCCAGCCCCGGACTCGACGTGCGCCTGCACCATCTGTGAGGCGTCCATCCGGTAGACGTGGTCGGCTCCGAACACGACGATGATGTCGGGCTTCTCGTCCACTATCAGGTTCATCGACTGGTAGATCGCGTCCGCGCTGCCGAGGAACCACTGCTTGCCCAGCCGCTGCTGAGCCGGGACCGGCGTGACGTAGTTGCCGAGCATCGTCGACATCCGCCAGGTGACGGAGATGTGCCGGTCGAGCGAGTGTGACTTGTACTGCGTGAGCACGCACAGCTTCAGGAACCCGGCGTTCACCAGGTTGGACAACGCGAAGTCGATGAGGCGGTAGGTACCGCCGAACGGCACCGCCGGCTTGGCACGGTCAAGGGTCAGTGGCATCAACCGCTTGCCCTCGCCGCCGGCCAGCACGATCCCGAGCACCTTGGGCTTGGCCATGGACCAGACCCTACTGCCCCGTCGTCCGCGGTCGCTCCTCCTCTCAAGCGCTCGATCGCATTAGGCTCGCTTGATGCGCGTCAGCCTGCTGACCCGAGAGTTCCCGCCGGACGTGTACGGCGGTGCCGGCGTCCACGTCGACTTCCTGGCCCGGCAGCTCCGCCAGCGGGTCGACCTGACGGTCCTCTGCATGGGCGCGGAGCGGCCAGGTGCGCTGGCGTTCGCAGAGCGGGACGCTCGCTTCCCGTCCGCCAATTCCGCGCTGCACGTGTTGTCGACCGACATCGCGATGACTGCCGCGTGTGAAGGTGCGGATCTCGTCCACTCCCACACCTGGTACGCCAACATGGCCGGCCACCTCGCGAAGCTGCTGCTGGGTGTGCCTCACGTCGTCACTGCGCACTCGCTCGAGCCGCAGCGTCCCTGGAAGGCCGACCAGCTTGGTGGCGGCTACCAGGTCTCCTCGTGGGCCGAGCGCACCGCCTACCTGGCGGCCGACGCGGTGGTCGCGGTGAGCCATGGCATGGCAGGCGACATCGTGGCGGCGTACCCGGAGATCGATCCCAGCCGGGTGCACGTGATCTACAACGGCATCGACGCCGACTTCTATCGCCCCGACCCCGACACCTCCGTCGTCGAAAGTCTTGGCATCGACGTGTCGCGGCCGTACGTGACGTTCGTCGGCCGCATCACCCGCCAGAAGGGAGTGACGCACCTGCTGCGGGCGGCACTCGGCTTCGAGCCCGACGTGCAGATCCTGCTGCTCGCCGGCGCGGCCGACACCGCCGAGCTGAAGGCGGAGACGGACGCGGCGATCAGCCGGCTGCAGTCCGCCCGCGACGGCGTCGTCATCGTCAGCGAGATGCTCGCTCGAGAGTCCGTCCGTCAGGTGCTGACGCATGCGCTCGCCTTCCTCTGCCCCTCGGTGTACGAGCCGCTGGGCATCGTCAACCTCGAGGCGATGGCCTGCGAGACGGCCGTGGTCGCCAGCGCGGTCGGCGGCATACCCGAAGTGGTCGTGCACGGGGAGACCGGGATCCTCGTCGACTACACACCGTCGCAGCCGGAGGCGTTCGAGGCCGGGCTGACCGCCGGTGTGAACACGCTTGCCGCCGACCCTCAGCTGGCGGGGCGGTACGGGTCGGCCGGCCGACAGCGCGCCGTGACGAGGTTCAACTGGGCGGCGGTCGGCGACGAGACGGTCGCGCTCTACCGCAGCCTGACCTAACACCGATTCGTCCGACTGAGGGCGGAGACTCCGAGCGTGAGCCGGCCGGACGAATCGGGTATGCTTGAACTCTCAACTATCTCCGGGAGGCACCATGGTCGCGCTCACCTCCCCGATGCCGGTCGTCTACCTGTCGCACGGCGCCCCACCGCTCGCCGACGACTCGGTGTGGACCCGGCAGCTCGCTACCTGGTCGGCCGACCTCCCCCGCCCCACCGCCGTCCTCGTGGTGTCGGCCCACTGGGAGGAGGCCCCGCTCACGCTCGGCGCTACGGAGACCGTGCCCCTCGTTTACGACTTCTGGGGTTTCCCGCAGCGGTACTACGACGTCACGTACGCCGCACCCGGGGCACCTGAGCTCGCCGCGAAGGTCCGCAGGCTGCTGCACTCGCCGAAGCACGCCGTGCACGACGCACCGCACCGCGGGCTCGACCACGGCGCCTACGTACCGCTGGTGGAGATGTTCCCCGCCGCCGACGTCCCGACCCTCCAGATCTCGATGCCGTCCCTGGACCCGAAGACGCTCTTTGACGTCGGTCGGCGGCTGCGCCCGCTACGCGACGAGGGCGTGCTCATCCTCGGCAGCGGCTTCACCACGCACAACCTCAGCCTGATGGACATGAGCCGCGGCACCGACGCCGCCGCCCCCAGCTGGTCGAAGGAGTTCGACGACTGGGCCGAGCGGGCGCTTGCCGCACACGACATCGACACCGTGATCGACTTCGTGCACAAAGCGCCGGCCGCGACCCTGGCTCACCCCCGCACGGAGCACTTCGCGCCGCTCTTCGTCAGTCTGGGCGCGAGCGCGGACGACTCCTCGACCGCCGTGTCGGTCATCGACGGGTTCTGGTACGGGCTCTCCAAGCGCTCCTGGCAGTTCAACTGAGCTCAGCCGGGCGCTCGGCGGAGGCGGCTGCGATACGGTCGCCAGCGTGAACGCGCTGCCGACGGGCGGGAGCATCCGCCCCATCACCCGCTGGGGTGCGCCGGTCATGCACCGTCCCTGCCGGCCGGTCGAGGCGTTCGACGACGACCTGCGCACCTTGGTCGCCGACATGGTCGCGACCATGCACGCCGCCGACGGGGTCGGCCTCGCCGCCAACCAGGTCGGGGTAGATCTTGCGGTGTTCGTCTTCGACTGCCCCGCCGAGGAGGGTCGCAGCTCGGTGTCGGGAGTCGTCTGCAACCCGGCCTTGACGCTGCCCGCAGGTCGCGAGCGCTCCCTGGTCGTCTCAGACGAGGGCTGCCTCTCGCTGCCCGGTGCGTTCGTCGAGTGCGCCCGGCTCGAGTACGTCGAGGTCAGCGGCCTCGACGAGGCGGGCACCCCGGTGACGTACGCCGGCTCCAGCCTGCTGGCGCGCTGTCTGCAGCACGAGACCGACCACCTACGCGGCACCGTTTTCGCTGACAAGATCTCGACCAAGCTCCGCAAGCGGCTCTACAAGGAGGCTGCGCGGTTCGCTGACGAGTTCCCGGTCGGCTGGCCGGCGGACCTGCCGCTGGACCCGCTCCCCCGTGACCGTGAGCCTGAACTGCCTTAGTCTGGGATGACCGAGGTGAGGAGTCATCATGTCCGCCTCGACCATCGCCAAGGCCGGCTTCGCCGTACTGTCTGTCGGCGCGATGGGCTCGATCGCCCCGCTCAGCGTGGCTGCGTCCCTCGGCGCCGCGCCGCTACCTACCTGTCACGGGAAGCCCGCCACCATCGTCGGCACCCCGCAGCGAGACGAGCTGGTCGGAACACCCGGTAACGACGTCATCGTCGGTGGCCGGGGATGGGACGAGCTGCGTGGCGCTGGCGGCAACGACACCATCTGCGGCGGACGCGGAGCCGACCACCTCTACGGCGGCGCCGGTGCGGACTGGATCAATGGCCAAGGCGATGGCCTGCTGTAGGCGAGGACCAGTACGGCGACACGGTCGGCGCGGACCCGGAAACGACGCGCTGACGGGTGGGGGCGGGCTCTACGACGGCGACCGGGGTGTCGACGTCCTCGTGTACGCGCGCCACGTCGCCCCGCTCGCGGTCGACCTGGCCAACCGCGCCGCACGACTCGGCGGACAGCGCGATCGGGTGTTCAGCCTCGAGTACGTGAACGGCACCGGCTTGCCGACGATCTGCGCGGGGACCGGTACTTCAACTTCATGTCCGGCTACGGCGGCAACGACAGGCTCACGGGTCGGGGCAGCCGGGACTTCCTGTTCGGGGACGACGGCAACGACGCTGTCAGCGGAGGAGGCCGCGACGACATCCTGGCCGGCGGCGGGGGCACCGACCGCGGCACTGGGGGAGCCGGAGAGGACTACTGCAGCTTCTTCGAGTCGGCCGCCGGCTGCGAGCATCGCTGAGCGACAACAGGCCGCCGCCGCCGGTACTAGCCCGCGTCGAGCACGTACAGCGGCCGGTCCCGGCGCGAACGGACGGCGTACATGGCAGCGTCGGCGCGCTTCAACAGCTCACTTGCATGCACGCCCGGGGTGATCATCGCGATCCCGATGCTGACGCCGACGTGCAACTCGTCACCGTCGATCTTCATCGAGGCACTCATCGTCATCGCGATGCGCTCGGCCAGCCGCTCGGCCGCCTCCTCGGGCAGCGGGAAGCTGACCACGACGAACTCGTCGCCGCCGAAGCGGCCCGCGGTGTCGCTCGTGCGGACCACGGAGTGCAGGCGCGTTGCCAGCGCGACCAAGGCGTCGTCACCGACAAGGTGGCCCCGCTTGTCGTTGATCGACTTGAATTGGTCGAGGTCGCAGAAGAGCAACGCGCCGGTCAGGTTCTGTTCGGAGGCCTCACGTACGGCGGCGTCGAGGCGGTCCATGATCACCAACCGGTTCGGCAGCCCGGTCAAGGCATCGTGCTGGGCGAGCTTGGTCAACTCCCGCTCCTCAGCCTTCGCCTGGGTGATGTCGACGATCTGACAGAGCACGCCCGGCTCACCCGGGGTCATCTCGACCGAAGCGGCCTCCACGAGGCCCCAGAACTCCCCGCCGTCCGAGCCGATGAACGGCACCTCGACGCGCAGCGTGCTCCGCTCCCGGTCGAGCAGGTCGGAGATGAGCATCGACAGCTGGTCGCCGCGCACCACCGCGAACACGTTGTCGACCGGCTCATGCCGCGAGCCGATCACGCTCGCCCCGAACATCGCTCCTGCGGCCCGGTTGATGCGTGCGATGACGGGACGGCCATCCTCACCGGCCACGATCTCGGCCACCCCGATCGGTGCGTTGTCGAACGCGAGCCGGAACCGTTCCTCGCTGAGCCGCAGGGCGAGGTGGTCGGCCGCCGCCCGCTCGGACGTTCGATGCTGGTGGATGGCCACTGCGGCCTGCAGCGCGAAGATCTCGAGCATGCTGCACTGCAGCGCCCCGAGTGGCGCGGCGCCAACGGCCATGCTCACCGAGACGACTCCGACCAGCTCTCCCCCGGCTGTCAACGGGGCAAGCAGCAGGTTGGCTGCCCCCCACTGGTTATCATCTCCGAGCTGCGCGACCTCGTCGTCGGGGTCCGCGTGCGAGAGGACCAGCACGTGCTCGCGAGCGTCCCGGCAGAAGCGCAAGATGCCTTGAGGTGTGGACGCATCGAGGAGTGACTGCCAGGACTGAAGGGGCTGGCGACGGCCCACCAGCGCCTGCCCGGACGGGTCGCCGCCGTACGCGACACCGACCAGGTCGTCCTGCTCGGCCAGATGCACCGCGACGACTCGGCACTGCAGCAGGTCGTACAGCGACTCGCAGTAGCTGTCCAAGGAGGTCCGCGGGTCGCTGGCGGCGTGCAGATCAGCAACGGTGCGCTGCATCCGGCGCACGACGTCGATCTTCAGACCTGCGCCTTTGGTCACAGCGTCATCCTTGGTGGCATCAAGCGTTCCTGAAGCGAGCGGAGTCGAACTGCACGCGTTCGCTTGGTTGCGCATGTACCCCGACCGGGTGTCAACCCGGGTCCCTCCGGTCCAGCACGTCAGCGACTCTACCGGTTACGCGCCGGTAAGCAACCGTTCCGTCACTTTCTGTCCGCTACGGGCTGCGTGGTCATCGGCCACCGCCGGCTGCGACCACAGCGCGTAGGCGGCCACCGCGGCTGCGGCGGCGACGTTGAGCGAGTCGATCCCCGCGGCCATCGGGATCCGGGCCCGCAGCTGCGCGGACTGCTGCCAGCGCTCGCTGAGGCCTGGCCCTTCCGAGCCCACGACCAGCGCGGTCCTGGCCGACGCGGGCACCGTCGCGATATCGACCGCGTCATCGTCGAGGCTGAGAGCCACCGTGGTGAAACCGCGCTCGTTCAGTGTCTCCATCGCGTCGTGCCAGTCGTCGACGCGCGTCCACGGCAAACAGAACACGGCCCCCATGGAGACCTTGATCGCCCGGCGGTAGAGCGGGTCGGCGCACCGCGGGGACAATAATGCGGCGTCGGCGCCGAGTGCGGCCGCGCTGCGAAGGATGGCTCCCACGTTGGTGTGGTCCACGATGTCTTCGAGCACGACGACATGGGCGGCGTGGCGCAGGACGTCAGCAACGCTCGGCAGCGGGCGTCGCCGCAGTGAGGCCAACGCGCCCCGGTGCACGTGGAACCCGGTGATCGTCTCGGCATCCGCCTCAGAAACGACGTAGCAGGGCGCGTCGCCGGCGTGCGCCAGTGTCTCTCGCAGGCCCTCCAGCCAGCGCTCGGCCATCAGGAACGAGCGGGCCTCGAACCCGGCGCCGACGCTGCGACGTACGACTTTCTCGCCCTCGGCGATGAAAAGGCCGTGCCCGCTCTCGAGACTCTTGCGCAGCGAGGTATCACGCAGGTTGCGGTAGTCGTCCAACCGCGTGTCGGCTGGGTCGTCGATCCGGATCAGCTCCGCCATGGCGACCATCATGGCCGGGGTCAGGCCGCGGCCAGGCGGTGGCTCAGCCGGTCAGGTCGTGCCGGTGGTCGTCCCCGAGCGACGAGAGCTCGCTGGCAACCGCCACCACGTCGCCTATGACGATGTTGGCCGGCGGCCGGATCTGGTGGCGTTCGACGTCCTCCGCAAGCTTCTCGAGCGTGGTGAAGACCGTCCGCTGGGTGGCCATCGAGCCGTCCTGCACCACGGAGCAGGGCGTCTGCGGGGAGCGGCCGCCCGCGCGCAGGGCGAGGGAGATCTCAGCCAGGTACTTCACCGCCATCAACAGCACTACGGTGCCTCGCAACCCCGCCACCGCGTCCCAGTCGACCAGCGACTCAGGATGTCCCGGTGGCACGTGACCTGAGACGACCGTGACCTCGTGCGCCACTCCTCTGTGCGTCACGGGGATCCCTGCCAGCGCCGGAACGGAGAACGCGCTGGTGATGCCGGGGACGACACGGCACGGCACCCCCGCCGCCGCGCACTCCTGCACTTCCTCGAACCCCCGCCCGAAGACGTACGAGTCGCCGCCCTTGAACCGGACGACGCTCTTGCCGCGCCGCGCCCGGTCGATCATCAGCGCGTTGATCGACTCCTGGCTGGCCGCCCGACCACGTGGCAGCTTCGTGGCGTCGATGACCTCGACGTCAGGTGCCAGCTCGGCGAGCAGCGCCCTCGGCGCCAGCCGGTCGGCGATGACGACGTCCGCCTCCTGCAGGGCGCGCCGACCGGCGACGGTGATCAGGTCGGGATCCCCGGGCCCGCCCCCGACGAGGGTCACCCCCGGCGTACGCGTCTGGTCGATACGGGCGACGATCTCGCCACTGCGGAGCCGGTTGAGGATCTCGTCGCGCACCGACGCCGAACGCCGGGGATCACGGCTGCCGAGCACGGCGACGGTGAGCGGTCCGTGGTGCCCGACCGCTGGGGTCCAGGCGGTGGCAGCCTCGGCGTCATCGCTGCGGACGCAGAAGATCCGGCGTTCGTCCGCGTCGTGCGACACCTGCTGGTTGACCTCGGGGACGTCGGTGGCCACCACGACGTACCAGGCGCCGTCCAGGTCGGACCTCGCGTACGGCCGCCGCGTCCAGGTGATCTCCCCGGACAGCGCATGCCCCTCGACCGCGGGCGTCGTCTCGGGCGAGACGACCTCGACCACCGCGCCCGCTGCCACCAGCGCCGGCACCCGACGCTGGGCCACCTTGCCACCGCCGACGACCACGACCCGGCGGCCGGCGAGGCGCAGACCGGCCGGGTACGGCGAGGGCTCGGAAGGGGCGGGCATCGACTCACGGTATGTCGACGGCTGCACGGTCCCCGATGCATCTCACGAGGCGGATCGCTTGACTCCGCGGGCGTCCACGTCAAGATGGTGCCATGAGCCTCCAGCGACCCATTGCCGAAGACCCGTACGCCAAGCTGCCGCAGGTGCCTGCGTTCAGCGTGACCAGCAACGACATCGTGGACGGGCAGCCGCTCCAGGACGCCCAGGTCGCGGACAAAGGGAACACGTCACCCCACCTGACCTGGAGCGGTTTCCCCGAGGAGACCAAGAGCTTCGTCGTCACGTGCTTCGACCCGGATGCGCCCACACCGTCAGGCTTCTGGCACTGGGTCGCCGTCGACATCCCGGCCGATGTGGCAGAGCTTCCTACCGGTGCCGCTGCAGACGGCATGCCCGACGGAGTCCTGCAGATCCGCAACGACACCGGCGAGGCTGGTTTCGCCGGGGCCGCACCTCCCGAAGGCGACCACCCGCACCGCTACTTCTTCGTCGTGCACGCCGTCGGCGAAGAGAAGCTGGGCGTCGATGCGGACGTCACTGCGGCGGTGGTGTCGTTCAACCTCGCCTTCAAGACGTTGGCTCGCGCGCAGCTGGTGGGCACCTACCAGCACTGACCGCCAGGTGGCAGACTGACCCGTTGTGCGCGCGACGGGGTCTCTTTGGTTTGCCGTCGCCCAGCGGAGCTTCCGGCGTTACTCGACGTACCGCGCGGCCACGCTCGCCGGCATCTTCACCAACTGCGTCTTCGGGCTGATCTTCTGCTTCGTCTACATCGCGGTGTGGAAGCAGAACCCGGACGCCGGCGGCTACGACCGCACCGACGCGATCACCTACGTCTGGCTGGGCCAGGCGATGATCATGACGGTCGCGGTGTGGAACGGTGGTGCGACCGACGACCTGGCGGCACGCATCAGGACCGGCGACGTGGCGATCGACCTGTACCGACCCGTCAACCTGCTCGGCTGGTACCTGGCCAGCGACCTCGGCCGTGCCCTGTTCCATCTGCTGACCCGTGGCGTCGCGCCGACGCTGTTCGGAGCACTGGTCTTCGACCTCCGCTACCCAGCTGACATCCTTGCCTGGGCCCAGTTCGCGATCTCTGCGGTGCTGGCGGTCACGGTCAGCTTCGGCGTACGCATGCTGGTGTCGGCCAGCGCGTTCTGGCTGCTCGACGACACCGGAATCAAGAACCTGGCCGCTGTCCTTGCCATGTTCTTCTCCGGCCTCGTCGTCCCGCTGGTGCTGTTCCCCGGCTGGACACGCGACCTGGCGTCGGCGCTGCCGTGGGCGTCGTACCTCCAGGTGCCGGCAGACATCTGGCTCGGCAAGCACGTCGGTGGCGACGCCTGGCGGGCACTGGGCTTCCAGGCCCTGTGGACCCTGGTGCTGTTGGCGCTCTGCCACGGCGTGCTACGCCTGGCGAACCGCAAGGTCGTGGTGCAGGGTGGCTGAACGCCTCGTTGCGGACGTACGGGCGTACGTCCTGCTCGCCCGGATGTGGATCCGGGTGTCGATGAGCTACCGGACGTCGTTCGTCATCTTGACGATCGGCCAGTTCCTCATCAGCGGCCTCGACTTCGTGGCGATCGTCTTGATGTTCACCAACATCGACGCGCTGGGAGGGTTCTCCCTCACCGAGATCGCGTTCCTGTACGGCGGGTCGACGCTCTGCCTCGGGCTCGCCGACCTCATCCTCGGCAACATTGAACGACTCGGTCAGCGGATCCGGCTGGGCACGCTCGACGCGATGATGGTGCGACCAGTGTCGGTCTACGTGCAGATGTGCGCCGACGAGTTCGCGCTCCGCCGGCTCGGCCGCATCACCCAAGGTGGGCTGGTGTTCGCCTGGGCGGTGCACGCCCTCGACATCGACTGGACCGCTGCGAAGCTCGCGATGGTGCCGTACCTGCTCGTGTTCGGGACCGCCATCTTCCTAGCGGTCTTCACCATAGGTGCAGCGGTGCAGTTCTGGACCGCTGACTCGTCGGAGCTGGCGAACGCCTTCACCTACGGGGGCAGCACCCTTGCGCAGTTCCCGATGACGATCTACCCGACGGAAGCGATCAAGGCGTTGACCTTCGTCATCCCGATCACGTTCGTCAACTGGTACCCGAGTCTCTTCATCCTCGACCGGTCGGACCCGCTCGGCCTGCCGGGCGCGGTCCAGTTCGGCGGGCCGGTGGTCGCCGCGCTGCTCTCGTTGCTCGCCGCCGCCGTCTGGCGCACCGGCATCCGCCACTACCGCTCGACAGGGAGCTGACGACGCCATGCCAATGATCGAGGTGCGCGACGTGTCACGGTCGTTCGTGCTGCGCCGCAAGAGCGGGCGGTGGCGGCGTACGGCCCACACCGTCCACGCCGTGAGCGACCTCAGCTTCACAGTCGGGGCCGGCGAGATGGTCGGCTACATCGGTCCCAACGGTGCCGGGAAGTCCACCACCATCAAGATGCTGACCGGCATCTTGGTCCCCTCCGGTGGGACGCTGACCGTCGCCGGCTTCACCCCGTACGTCGAGCGCACCCGGCTGGCCCAGCGCATCGGCGTCGTCTTCGGCCAGCGGACCGCACTGTGGTGGGACCTACCGTTGCGGGACTCCTACGAGCTGCTGCAGCGGATCTACCGGATCCCGCCCGCCCGCTACCGCGCGAACATGGCGACGTTCACCGAGCTGCTCGACCTCGGCGAACTGCTGGACACTCCCGTGCGCCAGCTGTCGCTCGGTCAGCGGATGCGCGGCGACATCGCTGCCGCGCTGCTGCACGACCCCGACATCGTCTATCTCGACGAACCAACGATCGGCCTGGATGTGGTGAGCAAGTCCAAGCTGCGCGAGTTCCTACGGCAGACCAACCGGGAGCGAGGGCTCACGGTCATCTTGACCACGCACGATCTCGACGACATCGAACAGCTGTGCTCGCGAGTGATGGTCATCGACCACGGTCGCCTCGTCTTCGACGGCGACCTCAGCGCGCTGCACGCAGTGGGCGGGGCGCGGCGCACGCTGGTGGTCGACCTCACCGAGCCCACCGACCCGATCGAGGTCCCCGGCGCAGTGACAGTGAAGGTCGAGGGACCACGGCAGTGGCTCGCCTTCCCTGCCGAGGCGAGCGCGGCCCCGCTCGTAGCGGCCGTCGCCGCCGCTCACGACATCGCCGACCTGTCGATCCTCGAGCCCGACATCGAAGATGTCATCACCCGCATCTACACCGCCGCTCCTCCCCCGGGCTGACTGCGCCGAGATCCCCCGGCACACTGGTCGCCATGACAGAGACCGACGTGCTGGGAGCGCCGTACACGGTCGAGACGATCGACCTGCCCGACGACGACGAGGGCAGCGTGGTGGCGAAGCTGGTCCACCGACCGGCAACGCTCGCGACCGGTAAGGAACCTCGTGGTGCGGTGCTGCACCTGCACGGTTTCTGCGACTACTTCTTCCAGACCGCGATGGCGGAGTTCTTCACCAGCCTCGGCTACGACTTCTACTCCTTGGAGCTGCGCAAGTACGGCCGGTCCCTGCTGCCGCACCAGACTCCGAACTTCTGCCTCGACCTGGCCGAGTACGACGCCGAGATCGACGAGACGGTCCGCCGTATCCAGCAGCGCGGTCACCCCACCCGCCTCGTTGTGAGCGGCCACTCCACCGGCGGGCTCATCGCCGCGCTGTGGCTGGCGCGCCGTACCGCTGACCATCGCAACCCCGCCCACGCCCTCGTCCTCAACAGTGCCTGGCTCGACCTTCAGGGCTCATTGTTCGCGCGCACGGCAGGCACCGAGGCCATCAACCGGCTCGGTCTGCGGCGACCGTACGCCGTCGTGCCGCGCACCGTGACCAGCGTGTACGCCGAGACCCTGCACCGCGACTACCAGGGCGAGTGGGACTACGACCTGACCTGGAAGCCTCAAGACAGCTTCCCGGTCCGCGCCGGCTGGCTGCGCGCCGTCCGGGCCGGCCATCGCGCGGTCCACCGCGGGATCGACGTCGGCGTGCCGGTGCTCAGCCTGTGCTCCGCCACGAGCACTGTCACCCAGACCTGGACCCAGCAGGCTTCGTCGACCGACACGGTGCTCGACGTGAAGCAGATCGCCCGGTGGTCACACCAGCTCGGCCCTCGCGTCACCGTGGTGCGCGTGGACGGCGCCGTCCACGACGTCTTCTGCTCCCGCCAGCCCGTCCGTGAGCGCGCCTTCGGCGAGGTAGAGAAGTGGCTGAGCTATGCAGCTCCGTAGCCTGCTGTGAGCTCATCGACGGTGGAGGCGGGTGCCGCCGAGGCGCGCCTGATCCGTGCCTCAGTCGAAGAAGACGAGCTTGGTGATCGCGACCAGACCGACGACAGCGACGATGCCCCGGAAGACCGGAGCGGGCAGCTTGCGGCCAACGGTGGCACCGAGCTGCCCGCCGACGATCGAGCCGGCTGCAATCACCGCGGCCGCCGCCCAGGCGACGTCGGTGACAGCGATGAAGACCACTGCCGCGACGAAGTTGACCAACAACGACAAGATGTTCTTGGCCGCGTTGATCCGCTGCATCGACTCCGCTAGACCGAGCCCGAGGATCGCGATCAGCAGCACGCCCTGGGCTGCTCCGAAGTACCCGCCGTAGACGCCGGCGAGGAACACGAGCGTCCAGACGATGACCGAGCCGTGTGCGGGGGCATGCTCGGGCGGCCGCACCCGTTTCGAGATCCAGGGCTGGGCCAGCACCAGGACACAGCCCAGCCCGATGAGGACGGGGACGATCGCATCGAACGCCTCCGCGGGAAGCGACAGCAGCAGGAGAGCTCCCGCGACCCCGCCCAGCAGTGACGCGGCGCCGAGCCGCAGCAACCGATCACGCTGGCCCACCAGCTCGCGGCGGTAGCCGATCGCGCCCGACAGTGTGCCCGGCACGAGCCCGACCGTGTTCGACACGTTCGCCAGCACCGGCGGGTAGCCGATTGCGAGCAGGGTCGGGAACGTCACCAGCGTTCCCGACCCGACGATGGTGTTGATGGTGCCGGCGGCCAGCCCGGCGACGAAGATGAACAGTCCGTCGAGCAGCGTCACTGCTGCGGCGGGCCAGGGGGCGTCGGGGGCGGCTCGTCCAGCGGCGGCGCCTCGCCGGCCTCGGGTGCCAGCGCCGGTGCGGGGACACCGGCGCTCGGGCTCGCGGCTGCTTCAGCAGACCGGATCGCCTCCGCGACGTCCTCGTGCGCGCTCGACAGCGAGGTCTCTCCCGAGCTGGCGGTCACCGGCATGGTCGCATCGACGGGTTCGCCGTAGTCGACGCGGTTGCGCGGGCCGGACGTGTCGGAAGGGATTCCTTGGATCGAACCGATCGTGCTGCCGAGACCCTCGAGGGCGCGGCCGATCTCACTCGGCACGATCCACACCTTGTTGGCATCGCCTTCGGCGATCTTCGGGAGCATCTGCAGGTACTGGTAGGCAAGCAGAGCCTGGTCGGGCGAACCGTCGTGGATGGACTGGAACACCGTCAAGATGGCCTGGCCTTCTCCTTGCGCACGCAGGATCCGCGACTGCCGGTCACCTTGGGCGCGCAGGATCAGCGCTTCGCGGTCACCCTCGGCGGTCAGGATCGCCGACTGCTTCTGACCCTCAGCCGTGAGGATCTGCGACTGCCGCATGCCCTCTGCGGTGAGGATGGCGGCGCGCTTGTCACGGTCGGCGCGCATCTGCTTCTCCATCGAGTCCTTGATCGACGGTGGAGGGTCGATCCCCTTCAGCTCGACACGGTTGACCCGGATACCCCAGCGGCCGGTCGCTTCGTCGAGCACGCCGCGGAGCGACTGGTTGATGTCATCACGGCTGGTGAGCGCCTGCTCGAGGGTGATCCCGCCGATGATGTTGCGCAGTGTCGTCATCGTCAGCTGCTCGATGGCCTGGATGTAGTTCGCGATCTCGTACGTCGCAGCGACAGGGTTGGTGACCTGGAAGTAGATGACGGTGTCGATCGACACCACCAGGTTGTCCTCGGTGATCACCGGCTGCGGCGGGAACGACACCACCTGCTCACGCAGGTCGATGATGTAGCGGACCCGGTCGACGAACGGCGTCACGATGTTGAGGCCCGCCGACAGTGTGGTGCGGTACTTGCCGAACCGCTCGACGATGCCTGCCCGCGCCTGCGGAACGATCCGCACCGCCTTGAGCAGCACGACGATCGCCAGCAGGACCACGATGCCCAGCACGATCAAAATCGACATAACGCAGACCCCCTGAAGGTGAGTGAACGAGCGCGCACCGGCGTCGTCGGAGCACTGACTTTATCTGATCGGTCGTCGCGGACCGGCCGACTGCAGATACGCCGCCCGGTGTGGCGACCCGGTATCACCTGAGTGGGTAGACGACGGCGGTGGCACCGTCGATCTCAGCGACACCGACCTTGTGCCCGGGCTCGACCACCGTGCTCTCGTCGACGCTGCGGGCGGACCACACTTCGCCGTTGAGCTTGACCCGGCCGGTGTGCGGGGTGACCCGCTCCAGCACCAGTCCGCTCTTGCCGATCAGGGCCGCGCCGCCGTGCTGCAGGGTGGGGCCCGAGTGCAGCCGCTTGACGATCGGTGGACGGACGAAGGCGAGCATCGCGATGGCAACAGCGACCGCAGCCAGGATCTGCACCACCAGGTTGAGTCCGACCGCCGCCAACAGGCAGGCGACCAGCGCGCCGACCGCCATCATCAACAGCCCCAGGTCGAGCGTGGCCATCTCGGCGCCCGCCAGCAACAGGGCGACGACCAGCCATACCTGCCAGTCGTGAGTCTGGAACCAGTCCATGCAGAAGAATCTAGCGGAAGCCGGCGTCACCCACGTCGATGCGAGCCGACCCGCCGACGTGCGCTGTAACGGCCGGCCGACTCGTTCAGCGACAGGCTGAGGCCGAACGTCAACGACAGGTTCTCCTCGGTGAGCGTCTCAGCCATCGGGCCCGCCACCACGAGCTCGCCGCCTCGCAACATCAACACGTGCGTGAACCCGGGTGGGATCTCCTCGACGTGGTGGCTCACCAGCACCGTGGCAGGAGACGTCGCGTCCATGGCCAGCACGCCGAGCGTGCTGACGAGGTCCTCGCGTCCGCCGAGATCGAGGCCAGCTGCCGGCTCGTCGAGAAGCAGCAGCTCCGGGTCGGTCATCAGAGCCCGGGCGATCTGCACCCGCTTGCGCTCGCCCTCGCTCAACGTGCCGAACGTACGGTCGGCCAGGTGGGAGGCCCCGACCTCCTCGAGCAGCTCCGCGGCTCTCACGTGGTCGAGCTCGTCGTACTGCTCGCGCCAGCGGCCGAGCACGGCGTACGACGCCGACACGACCACGTCGGCAACCTTCTCACCTCGAGGGATGCGGTCCCCCAGCGCGGCGCTGGTCAGCCCGATCCGGGGGCGGAGCTCGAACACGTCGACTGTCCCGAGGACCTCCTGAAGCACCTCCACCAGCCCGTCGCTGGGGTAGAGATGGGTGCTGAGGAGCTGGAGGAGGGTCGTCTTCCCGGCGCCGTTGGGACCCAGAACCACCCAGCGCTCGTCCTCGTCGACCTTCCACGACAGCCGGTTGAGGAGTCGAGCCGTCCCTCTGACGACGGAGACGTCAGCCAGCTCCACTACCGCGGCCATCGATCTCCCGCCTCACTGTCGCTCGCAACGCACGCTCGTGCACGAGCATGGTACGGCGTCGGCCACACTACAATTTTGCCGTGCTCAGCTTGGCTGCCTCGGCGCGTCTGGCGTGCTGGCTCAACGCCTGGCTGCGCGGCGCGGTCAGCGCCGACTCCCTCATCGGCGCCGTGATGGGCCGGCAGACGGTCGTGACGTTCGGCGGCTTCGGCGCGAGAGCCTTGCCCCCCGCCCTCCTGCTCGGTCAGCTGCGCGCCGAGAAGGTGAGCCGGGTCAGTGTCGCGCTTCCGGTTCCGGGAGATCCGCTGGGACTCGGCGGCCCAGCGGCGTTCAACGCCGAGGTGCT
>JAABUS010002155.1_pt1 | contig 38563 bp, 32 predicted proteins | sample 5560161 | NCBI WGS metagenome assembly JAABUS01 (sample SAMN10711885, study PRJNA513376) | rock metagenome | isolation source: Antarctica rocks | place: Antarctica: Victoria Land, Trio Nunatak nord | collected 2016-01-04
TTGTATGACGCGTTCAGCGAATTTTCGACCAACTTCACTTTTTTCATAACTATTGTAAATAGAATTACTTCATGATTGAATTCTGTGTTTGCATTCTCATCTATATGTCAATTCTTGATATGATTGCGCATATTCTTTGATGCAAATGCTAAATCAAGTACTGAGCTTAATTGATCTGAATAGCTGTGATATGTGTTTATATCAGAAGTGTTAATCAGATTGCATTTATGTAAATTTACTCACTTTATTAATGCTTTCGTTCTAATAGAGTTTGAAATTTTTGCGTTTCATCAGCTATGATGTGCATTAAAGTCTTCAATGATAATAACTTTTTGCTCAGAATTTAGCATAACTTTTGCTAATTCTCGCTCAATTGTGTATAATTACTCGTCATCTGCATTTTGTGACTTTTCATTGTAAATATTGAACAATAAAATTTCTTTCTGAATTTTATTGTTCATTATTGATATTGCTTGCATATCTTTGCTATTGACTATGTCTGATCTTGATGTGCATGTAAATTTCTTTGCATTTTTCGTAACAAATATCAGTACTCTGACATGAGTATTTTGAACATTTGATTTGATGCAGATAAACGACGAATGCGAAATTGTTATATTTTCGTCTTTCATTCATGATTCTTGTAGTATAACAATGTCTGTCTTGTTTTTCACAAATTTCATGCATGCATGCATAATTTGCATTAATCTTGCGCAATTGTGCTGTAGAATTCGAATATTCAACGTGTTTGCAAAGCTTTCATCATTTGCATTGTTTTGTGACATTTTGAATGCAATACTCATTACAATTTCGTGACTAGATGATCTTTTTGTGAGCTAATAAACTGAGCTGTCTGATATATCTTGCACATTGCGCTATTTGCGAAGTGTGCATTTTGACAGTTGCAACATCTAGAAATCATGTGATTGCATGATTACTCATCTTTGCATGTAAATAATTGACATTTATGATTTCAGATCTGATGATTTCGCTTGCAGTATAAGCATCTTGATGATCTGTTGCATTTGTTCTGCAAATGCTTGAATGTTTGACATTTTTGACATTGATCATTTGATCAATAGTCTCGATATTCGACTGTTTGATATGTCGATTTCGCAGCTAAAAGTCATTTTTTCAGATGTTCTTGCACTTCTGCTTCGATTTTGAACGTCAGTATCATCAAAGCATGATTCTTTCTTGCTTTATTTTCATCTTTTAATAATCATATTGAATTGATTATCAGCTTCAATTCAGAATTGTACTTCTCTAGCTTAATTCTCAGATATTTCATTTCAATCTTCATGTTGAAGATTTCGATTTTCAGACTGTGTATAATTATTTTGTGTCATTTCTCATCTTTCTTAATGCTTTTAACATCAAAAACATGCTTTTATATTGCTCTTTGTGCTAGTAAGACATCTGCAATGTATTTTTTCAAGATCATCAAAGCAATGTTGTTTCTCTTTAACATTTTGACTATCGTGATGACTCTTAGATCGATTTTCGCCTTTTTCAATGTGTTATTCATCGAATTTCACATTTTCATCATCTTCAACGTTCAGTTCTCATTTTTGAGATTGATCATGAGTCTTCTTTTGCAATATGATATTTCTTGTGATTTTGACGAGAATTTCTTGATAATCAGATTTCATTCGCCTGCATTTGCATTTATGTTTGCATTTGCATTTGCATCTGTGACTTGAGCTGCTTTTTGCACATATGTGAGCTTCTGCGTTGATTTTTGCGAATTTTGCATAACTTGCAACATTTGCAAAATCTGTGTCTTCTGCAAGATTTGCAAATTCTTTGTCATTTGCTTTACATTGATTTTCTTTTTGATGTCTTCAGCATTTTGTTGAATCAATTGTAGAATGATTTTCAGTTTGTTGTTTGTTTGACTTTGAAGTCGATCTATTTGCTTCTGAATCGAGTTTTCTATGCTTTCGTTGCATGCTCTTCAAATGTAGATTAAGCTATGACTTATAGTCTTTTTCTGTTCTGATATTGCTTGTCTTAGCTGATTGACTGCGAATTCAATTCTTTCACGCAGTCTCTTTATCTGCATCTCTTTAGAGATGACATTGTAGCACTTGCTCATACTAACTTTGATGCTAGCTTCTTTTTGCGAACTTTTCATCACTTTTCGCTTTTTCATTTCTTTGAATTTCACAATCGCTTGTGTTTGCTCTTTTTGCTGCAAATTCACATTTCGCAGATTGATTGTATTCTTGTCATTATGTGCATTTGCATGTGAATTTAGCATTAATGCATCAAGTGAACTAAACATGTATTGCGTTTTTCTATTTACTGATGTAAGCGATTTTTGTTGACTGCAAAATAAATCAACAATGTTGTTCTGCAGTTGTTTGCTTGTTGATGAACTCATGCTAAGTTCATTTCATAAATTTATTTCAATTTCTAACGTTAACTTTTTGATTTCTATCGTTAACGTTTTGAATTCTGATGCTGAGCTATTGCTTCTACTGAGTTTCGCGTTACTATTCGCGAAACGAGGCGAGAAAAAGCGCATAAAGCGACTCTTTATATTTCTTTTCATAGAGAGTTTTTTCGAGTTTTGAGCTTCGAGCTTCTAGAAAATTCACTTGACATCACTTAAATATTTCTTTAATCTTTTACTCAAAGCGTTTCATGTAAACAATAACTTTAGTGTAGAAATCTTTCAATTTCTATCTTGAAATCTGCAATAGATCGTCTTCTATTATCAACTTATGTCAGACGAAAATGATATAAATCTAGTCTGCAAGAGTCTAGATTACTCTTTTTGATAGAAAATGCTTGACGCAATTGCTTTATATCTTAAATATCAAAGTAGTTGCATTATCTTGCTCAGAATAGTAACGACTGATCTCGACTTATTGTCTTGCACATCAAGAAAAGGTAAAACAGATAGTGATTTGATAAGAAACACTGTACTTCTCTGAAACAACGTTGTTCTCTGTGCAATCTTCGAACACAAAAGAGTTTGATTTCGATTTTTGCATCAGTACGCAGTTTTTTGTGCTGTTCTAAAGTCGATTGACGACTTGTTCTTTTCATGTGAGTTTGCTCTTTGATTTATCAATTAAATTACTGTCTGAATTGATGATTCTTTTTTCTGCGTTGATGAATTCTTGTTTTGTCGTTGATTTTGATCTGCATGAGCATGAAAAATTTCGAATTTCGAATTTTGACTTGCAACGCAGTCATCTGTGAAGTTATTGAGTCGAATGAGAACTTGTTTTGATCATACAATTGTGCTCTATAACTTGTTGATCGATTTGATATATCATATGCTTCAATAAATTGTTGTTGCCAATTGTTTTTCAAGATTGCATCTTAATTTTAGCTGTGTTATTTTTATATCTTTAAGATGAAGATGAATTTATCTTGAAAAGTCAAGAAGTGCAAAGATAAACGTATGCAAATATATTGAATATTGAATAAAGTGCAAAAAAACACTGAATTTAATAAAAGAAATTGAAATTTCTCACTTCAAGAAATCATGAGATCAGAAAATCAAATATCTGACAAAGATGCAAATCAAATTTGCAAAAAATGAAACATGTGAAATGATAAATACACACTATAAAGAACTGAAAACAATAGTCAAAAAGACGAAAAACATAGTGATGTACATCAATACATTACAAACTTGAAAAATGATAGCAAAGCTCAAAACAGAAATTGAAACTGCAATGATATTCACGCATGAGTCTGTTAAATGCAGCAAAGTGATAAGCATGATCAACAAAATAATCATAACGAAAGTGAAATTGCAAGCTATCAACAATGCAATTACAATATGCAGCAAAGAAACATTTGAAAACAGCGAAATTTAAGTGTACACAGACAGTCAAATGATGCTGCAAAGATTAAAAGCAAAAAGTAATGTTAACTTGAAGTTATTTAATAACATACAACAAAATTGATATCATATTTGCATACAATGAATATTAAGTCACAAAAACATTATTGAAAATGAAGTAATGAATCAATTGATCAAAGATGTGACATGAAAAAGATCAATAATTGACATCAGAAAAAGAATAATCATGAGCTTTATCAAAAAGTAAATAATAATAATAATAATAAATTCATACACTCTTGTGACATTGATTAAGTCGACTCATGAGAAACTCTATGCTATCTATATTGAGTGAACAAAACTCTCTGAAGTAGAAAATCACTCACTGTTTATACAACTGCTTCATGCAATTGAAACTATCATTATGAGACTTTGTATCAAATTAGTTCATGTTGATTGCATGTTAAAGAATGAGTGACTCAGTCACTTTAAATTGTTTTAGAAGCTTCGTTTTCATCATCATTCTTGCAGCTGCTCTGAGATTCTTCATGATAGCAATGATTATTTAATAGTTCAAAAAGTCAACGTTTTGTAACATTCTTGATTGCAAATGTGATCAGTTCAAGCAATGCATGAGTACATGTTTTATCATCTGATGATTTTAGTTGCAGTCACATTGCATGCTATCTGCGTTTGAAACATTTTTGAAGTGCAGATAAACATTCAAATCTATGTGTTTAATTCTGATGTAAGTGATGAGAATGCTTTCAATCTTCTGAAGATTGTTTTGCATCTTTATTATCTTGTTGAACAGATGCAATCTTTGTGTCAAGATGATGTAAACATCTGCAATGCATTTTCTATATTTTTTTCATTATTGCTTTCACTGACTTCTGTGAAACTGCATTATTACAATGCTGTCACTAGTTGAAATCATTGCAGCGAGAGTTAATTGCTTGCGTCTTAACTGTATTTTCATGTTTTCTTAAATTGAATTGTTCAGAAGTGTCACTTTCTTGATGATGAAAAAGCGAAAGACGATGCAATTGATACTCATCAGATGAGTGCATATCAGTTCACATGCTTGTCTGATTTTCTGTGTATGATCATTAATTCAACTGCGTAACGTGATCTTGTCTTGCAGCATGTTCAAATGAACATGCAGCAAGCTTGTGTACATTTCTGCTTTTAGAGTCTCAATGCTTACTTTTTTGAATATATCTGCAATGTGATGCAGAGTCTGATTCTGTAATGTTTCAAGTTTGTATTCTTTGTCTGTCAGCTTTTTCTTTTTTTCTTGCTGATATCAGACTGATGCTTCAAATGCAATTTCTGATTTTATTACTGCTGAGTATATCTATTTTGCTTTTGTGAAGATTGCTTCTCATGTAAAGACTTCAAGTTGACTAAGTGCTAGCATTCATGTGACGTGATTCACTTAGATTTGATGAAGATGCGCATTTCATTGCAATTTCATGTTTAGTTGTACTTTCAAAATTCACACGTCTGATTTTAACTTAATAACTGACCTTTTTATTTGTATGCTGATCATCATGTTAAATCTCTTTGATTTTCTGATGAAGTATATAAATTCATACTTTTCTGATGCAAATGTTGTGTCATGAATGCAAGCTCATTTTTCATAAACATTATATGCTTTGCTCAGTATTCTGCAAATTTCTTTGATGAATCTATCATATGTTAAAATGTTAATGTCATTTACAAAGTTAAACACTTCAATATTAATTCTCAATGCTTTGCACTTTTCAATCAGACTTGCGTTGAAGAATAGAAAGAGAATTGATGAAATGAGAAATCTCTGCAATATGTTTGCATTTATCTTGCACATGTCATTCATTTGTTCATTGAATCTCAATAATGTTTCTCAATTCTCAAGAAAGCTGCATGCTCATTTGACTATGTAGTCTGAAGTTTATTTCATTTTCAGAGTATGCAGAAGTCTGATGTGCAAGACTTGATTAAATGCTTTAATGATGTTTAAACTTAGCATGAACATTACATATTTGATTTTGCAGTTTCATACTGTGTGAATCTGATCTACTAGTAGATTTAATGTTGAGATCATGAATCACTTGCATCTTGCTTTCATTTGAGCATCAGATAGCATGTGATGAGTCTCAGCTATATTACTCAATTTCTTAGTCATGATCAACTTTAAAGCTTTGCTTATGATATCAAGCAAAGCAATGAATCAATATGTTTTTAAATCAGTATAATCACTCTTCTTCAATTTACATAGTACTATTGTTTAAGCTTTTTTGAACTGCTTTGAATGATATTTGTGTATTACACATGTGTTGAATAAACTCATTAATATTAAGATCAGTTCTGCAAGATCTGTCTGCAACACTCTGTTCAAAATGTCTGAAATGTTTGATGCTTTATCTGCTTTTACTCTTTTGATTGTCTGTCTCACTTCATCTTCTAAAATGCGTAAGTCAAATGATACTGTCAAGAATATAAATGAGTTTGCAATGTTATTGATGTTTGTTTGAAAGAATGAAAGAAAGAATTTTTCTTACAATATCTTGATTTTTTTCTCGAATGTTGTTGTCATTTGATCAGTGTCACTTCACTTTAATGATGAAAACTGAGAAAGTTTTTTTGATAGTTGACTTTTGATTCTGACTCATTTTGCGAAGCATTATATCAACTTAAGTGCATCGCTCAGCTCATGCATTTGTGATCTGAAATGTGCGCATTTCGCTTGTTGAATAATCTTGTTTTTATGATCATTATGTTTCAGATATTCATTTCACACATCTAGTATGCTTTGTATTTTTCATATAATTTGCAGTCATCTTGATTTCATTACTATCTTTAAGCAGTTTGAATTTCAGAAGTTCTTTGCTTGACTTGATGACTTTGTCAAAAGAATAAATTTCTCAATGATCTTTTGTAACATCTTGATAACTTTGCACACTTTTTTGTTCATCATTATCTTGCTGTTTAAAGAATGATTCAACGAAAGATGCATATGCAGATATGCACTCAATGCTTCTGTGTTCATTTTCTTTCATAATCATCAAGTTGAAGACTGTACTGAAGTTGTTTGTAAACACAGTTTTATGATAATCAAAAGATGATTCAATTCTTGATGCAGATTGATGTGTATTTTGCACTTGCATGTCATGAACTGTATTTTCTCGCTGTCAAAGACTAAATCAATAGTTGTAAACTGATTGTGAATTTTGCAAGTAATAATGTCTGATTTCAGCAATAATTTCAGCTTAATGTTAGTAATGATGTCAAGTAAACTTGTTAGAAGTCAGCATAGAGCGAGTCATATGAGTGTAATGTAACGAGTATATAAATGCTAAGGAAGAAAAGTATCTAGAAGGGAAGAATCGACTATCTATATGACTCAGAAGAACATAAGCTAACCCTGAATAGAATTGACTTCGAAACAACTCGATAGTCTAGTGACGAGCGATCGACGATAGTCAGAAACATAGCCATCAACATATTCATCAACATAGCTATCAACATAGATGCGTAGCTAGAATCGTAACAGTATTCCCCCTCTTCAACGATTCATGTTCGCATAAATGTATTTTCTTAGCCTTGTGTAGAATCGAAATGCCTATTGTAGCAGACTAGCTATGTAGGGAGAAATCGACTTGCTCAGCGAAGAGATCGACTATTGGCTGATGTCATTGAAGCAGGCTCACTGCTGATTCAGACCTACTACATAGTAGAGCTTGTTTCGTTCGTTGATCAACTCAATCAAGAGATCAATCATTGTTCGTCATTGTAGCAGACTCACTGTTGAGGTTTCGATATAGAAACAAGCTCATGAATTTGCTTGTTATCGAAGATGATCGTGTCATTGAAGCAGACTCACTGATCGACTTGCTCATCAAAGAGATCGACTTTGAGCTCGTCATTGTAGCAGACTCACTAGTTGCACATAAACGTTTGATCAGATTCACTGGTGAGTAGAGCGATGAGAGCGAGTAGATCATCGCATTGAGAATGCCATTGTAGCAGACTCACTAGTTGCACGCGAACGAGTCGACAGATCGATTCACTGATAGGTAAAGTGATGTGAGTAGATGAATCATTGCATTGACGAAAGATGTCATTGTAGCAGACTCACTATTTGCACATGATCGAGTTGACGAATCGATTCACTGATAGATAGAGTGATGAAGGTGAGTAGATCATCGCTTTGACGATGTCATTGAAGCAGACTCATTGAGAGGTTTGCTCATCGAGATAGAGACTTCACGCAGTTCTAGACTGGTCTCTTTGATTGCTCTTTGAGATAGAGACTTCACGCAGTCATAGACTGACCTCGTTTGATTGTTCAACAAATTCGAAGAATTTCTTGCGAATCTGAATGAACGGTTAATTCGCTGATCTTTGACCTAGTTGAATGGTTTCAATCGTTTGTTTATACTCGCTGATCAGCGCACGAGTTCGAATCTTTTGTTTATTCTCGCTGAGTCAGCTCACGAGAAAGAAGAGTGAGTGTCTGCACGATCGCGAGTCGGCTAGATCAAAGTCAATAGTCGTGTGAATCAAGCAGAAGCACTCAAGAGTCGATGCAGATTATTTCACTTCGCCTGTAACGAAGAAGCATTTATATAATGTTAGAAGTCAGCATAGAGCGAGTCATATGAGTGTAATGTAACGAGTATATAAATGCTAAGGAAGAAAAGTATCTAGAAGGGAAGAATCGACTATCTATATGACTCAGAAGAACATAAGCTAACTCTGAATAGAGTTGACTTCGAAACAACTCGATAGTCTAGTGACGAGCGATCGGCGATAGCCAGGAACATAGTCATCAACATAGTCATCAACATAGCTATCAACATAAATGCATAGCTAGAATCGTAACAAAACTGTTGACTGCTGCGTGTTAAGTGAAGCATCTTCATTTCTCTTAATGAGAATGATGTAGATTAAAATCTTTTATGATCAGTTATTTGCAATCATCTTTGAGTAGCTCGCTTAAGCGAGAAATGATTGAAGATCTCTTTGTAAATGTAAAGAACAATGAACATGAGTTGTAAATGTTTATAAATTGCAACGTCTGCATTTCATCATCTGTGTTATAAGTTAATATTCTGATTAAACAAATGTCTGACTCAGCTGTTTCTATCATTTATTGATCGAGTTTTAAGCATTTGTTCACATATATGCATGTTCTTGACTGTGATGACGTGTTTTTCACTAGGTAAAAGAAGTTGTGAGCTGAGTTAAATGATTGAATGTTGTTAATGTTGCAACTCTGCTTCTGTATGACTATAATGTTGAAATTGCAAACTTCTTTATTGATTAGAAATGATTTCTGAATTTTCAATAATTTTCTGATGTTGTACTGCAGTATTTGTAAAAAAGATTGTTTCATCATAAAGTTATTTGTAGCTGTTATTGACTTTGCAAAAAGAAGACTCTTTGAATGCTTTCAATCATCATGAGTTCATCTCATTTTCTGATTTGTCGTTTCTGACTCTGCTTAAGCAACGTCTCATCTGAGTCACTATTCACATAAGAGAAATGATCAACGCGTCTTTTCTTGACTTTTATCATCTGTCATGCTGATTCATGAGCGACTAAACTGCATGTTTTCAGCACAACTATCATTGAGCTTGATGAGTTCGCTGAACTGAAAGAATTCGTGAACTTCAAAGAGTTCATTGAATTTGCAGAGCTTGAAAACAGCGAAGAGCTTGAGAATTGCAAGAATGTGCAATTGTATCTGAATGCTTCTAAATATCTGAATGATCTGTTTCTATAAATTTCAAACACTTGTTTCATCTGCTGTCATCATTTGAAACAGATGCATCTTCAAAGTTCGTGATTTTCGTTGCAGTTAATGCAACGTTTTTTATTCAAAGACATCACGTACTTCTTGATGTGATGTTTATCTGCACACTTGACGCAGTGTTGATTCTTTTTGCAAAATTTGATCATGTGATCAAATTTCTGACATCTGAAGCACTGTGTGATGTGACAGTTCTTCTTGAACAATTCACATGTGCATTCATGATATGCATTTAACATATTCACGTTCATCAGTTGATTTATCATTGCTTTGATTGCTATCTTCATGATGAGCGATGAATGAATCTTTTCGCTTTCTACTACTTTCTTGAGTCAAACTATTCTTAAAATTTTCAGATTTTCATGAAGTCTTGCGTTATTCTTTATCAGCTTTCTAATGACTTTCTTCTGATTGCTCATGTCGATTGTAGTGCACACTTCATATGTCAGCACTGCAAAGATTCGTCGCGATATGCGCATCAAGTTCATAATTTCTTTTGCTTATTCTTGAGTCTTTTTCAAATTTGTTCATGCATCTGAGCTGACTGCGTGAAGAAAGATGTTTTCGCTACTCAGCTTGCAAAGAGACATGATCAGATTTTGTTGACTTGTTGACATGTCTGTTATTCTCTGAAGAATTTGCTTGATGATTTTCTTCTGCATCTTTTCTATTTCTTCTTTGTCTGCTATCTTTATCATGACTTTGCATTTCTTGCAAAGTGATGATGATCTCTCTCTGAAATGTTGCTTTCTCATTGATAATTCTTCTCTTGTCATGTTTGCTCATGACATGATTTTCGATGAAAGACGCGTATTTTTCTGCATTTGTAACTGTTTGCTTAGCAGTTGAACTGATGTCTTCAGTTTCTGCATGTTCTTTGCAATGAACACATTCTGAATCATGTGATGTTTTTCTTCTGAATTGAGTCGAAGATGATGTATCAGCTTCAATGCTATTTCTTTTCATGAGTAATCTTTGCTCATCTCTTTCTCTAATGTTGATGTCTTTATTAGTAGATCAATAATGTCAGCTATCTTCTCTTCATCATTGCGTGAGCGTTGCAATCTCGCGTCGCTGTTTTCTTGCAATATGTCAATGTCATTTGCAATCATCTTTGAACTTGCATTGCTGCAACTCATGCAATTCATCGTCGTTTGATCATTCTCTAGATTCACTCTGTCTTGCATGTAGTGCTTTTTTTCAAGATTTGTTGTGCGTGTGTTGTGATTGTTTCTTCAATGAACATAGCAATGATCTCAAAAAGCAAATAGACAAAAAGATAAAAGAGCAATAATTAATTGCATGAAACAACAGCATCAAAAAAGAAAATCAGTATCAGAAGCATACAGCAAGAGTGAATCTGAGTTACAAATCATTAAAGAAGCTTTGAAAAATAAACAGATTGACGTTTTCAACGTTTATACAGCTAAAAATGAAACATGATTATTTTAAAAGTTATTTGCATCGATTATCAAAGAATAATTCAAACAAATGCTATGAAATATGCAAGATGAGATAAACATCAAAGCATTTACTACTGAACTGCAAACATTATAAAGCAGAACAGTTACAGCTTAAAGCAAAAGCACAGTTCAAAAACATGAACATTATATTGATGTTATTTATCATCAAGATTGAAAGAATTGCAATGCTAAAATACTTGAAAAGTACTTAAATTGTAACAAGAAAATGATTATTGAGAATGAAAGAGTAAAGTGAAAAGAACACGAAGAAACGAGAAAACAAAAGCACAAGAGAAAGAAGTTGTTTAATTAAAAGTGCTTGTTTGCACAAACTATCAATGTTATTGATTAATGAAAAGATATAAAGCAGCGACTTTGATCAAGATACATGTAATTTAACATATGCACAGCGCTTAGACAATGTTATAATCATAAACTGCATGCACTTAATGAAGAAATAAAAATTAAGATAAAATAAAATAAAATAAAATAAAACAGATAGTGATTTGATAAGAAACGCTGTACTTCTCTGAAACAACGTTGTTCTCTGTGCAATCTTCAAGCACAAAAGAATTTGATTTCGATTTTTGCATCAGTACACAGTCTTCTGTGCTGTTTTAAAGTCGATTGATGATTTATTCTTTTCATGTGAGTTTGCTCTTTGATTTATCAATTAAATTACTGTCTGAATTGATGATTCTTTCTTCTGCGTTGATGAATTCTTGTTTTGTCGTTGATTTTGATCTGCATGAGCATGAAAAATTTCGATTTTCGATTTTTGACTTGCAACACAGTCATCTGTGAAGTTGTTAAGTTGAATGAGAGCTTGTTTTGATCATATGATTGTGCTCTATAACTTGCTGATCGATTTGATATATCATATGATTTGATATTTTAATGATGTTTTGCGTTGCATATTTTGTCTGTATGTATGCAAAAGCTGTATTCATTATGAAGAATGTACAAAAGTTGAAGACATTCATTCAACTTCTTAATAAACAACTACAAACATAAGAAAATATGCATTTCACATTCAAAACATCATCATGAATCAATGTAATAAAAGAAGAAATGACAACAGAAAAGTAATAATTCAAAAATGATTTGTTATTGCTTTGCAAGAAACATGAGATTTTAATAAAAATAGTGAAAAGAAAAAAGATGAAAGAAATACAAAAGAGATTGATTAATTAAATCTTTCAAGAAATTGCAAACATGTTAATAATATAATGAAATTTAATAGTATCACTTCGCAAGCTTGAAAGCAAAGATATCATACTTCACATGATGAGTTTAAAAGTTTAAGCAGCTTTAAAAAAGTCTCAAACATGAGTAAAGAGAATTGCAAGCTTAATGCATGTAGTGCGTAAAAGCTTTGCAATACTAGCACATAATGTATGCATCATATTGAACACAAGCAATCAGAAGATGATCATCAAAAGATTGATAAAAAACAACATGAAACTTCATGAAGATTTAAAAATGTTGAGAATAGCTTGACTTAAAAAGATAGTTGAAAGTGAGAAGATTCACTCATTGCTCATTGTAAAGATTGTGATCAAAACAATGATGAATTGATTACTAAATATAAACATGCTAAACTTATATCAAGAATGTTTATGCAAATTGTTTAAAAAGAATTGTTGTATTACACAGTATTATAAATGCTTTTTTTTATTCTTACTCAATTCAACACTCATAATGAGTTTATGCAAGATTCTATATATTGTAGCGAACGCTGTGTTAATGTAGTGCTCTTTTCATATTTACTATTGCTTTTCTCTGCATTTTATACTGTAACTGTTTTCAATGCAAGAACTTTATGAGCTTGTTTCTTTTTTACTTTTTCTCTCTTTCATCTGATTTTTTGATGACATCACAGTCTGAAATTGATTCAATATGCTTGTTAAGAATATCATTTAAATGATTGCTGTCATCATGCTCATGATTTCTAGAAACTTTCTTAAGTTCATGATATTCTTTTTGCATTGCATCATTTTTCATTCTATCTTTCATTTAAAACATGTTAATAAAATGTACTTGATCAACATTTGATCTCTGTTGCATTTGCACATCATCATAATGACATTGAGTACTCATCTTTCATGTAGAAATTGATTGAAGTCAATTTTTCTCATGCGTAACTGCGTCAATAATGCACTGTGAGACTTTACATAATTCTTGTGCAGTCACAGATGTTGATGTATCATCTTTAATGTCAGATATTGAAAATGAGCTGCATTAAATCTTTCTTTTCAAACTACTCTTCATGTTTATCTGATCTGTTTCTGTATGAGCATCAGTCTCATCATCACTTCAGTGCGCTGATTCTCAGTCAGCAATAAAGACAAATCATGTGCATCATTAATTATCTTGTTCATTACTTCATTTTTGAGTACTTCTGCATGTTTCATCACTTAATGTAGCTTCAGCATGACTTCTTAAGATTGAATGCTCTTCTGCATAGTTTGAACTCATTGCAAACGTGTCTGATCTTTTGTTGATATCATAACTTTCACTGTTTTCAGAAAAGTCTGACTATCATTGCATTGATAAAATGTTTAACAGCTAACTTTTTGCTTAATGACAGAATCTGAAAAAGTTGACTTGATTCAGCTAATAATCAGCTAACAATTGACTAATCAGCTAAATTTCAGCTAAATTCAACTAACTCAGTTAATTCAGCTAATTCAGCTAAAATATTTATTTACATGCTCATCACTCTACTCGCTCATTTACTCGCTCATTTACTCACTCATTTACTCACTCATCTACTCATCACTTTATATACTCATCACTTTACTCATCATTTTACATGCTCATCATTCTACTCGTCACTTTATATGCTCATCATTCTACTTACTCATTTACTCGCTCACTTACTTGTTTATTTACTCATTCATTTACTCACTCATTTACTCGTTCATTTACTCGCTCATCTACTCACTCACTTTACTCGCTCATCTATTTGCTCATTTACTCGCTCATTTACTCATCACTTTACATACTCATCATTCTACTCATTATTCTACATGCTCATCATTCTACTCATCACTTTACATGCTCATTATTCTACTCACTCATTTACTCACTCATTTACTTGCTTACTTTACTTGCTCATTTACTTGCTCATTTTACTCGCTCATTTATTCACTCATTTACTCGCTCATTTACTTATCATTTTACATACTTATCACTTTACTCATCATTCTACATGCTTATCATTCTACTCATTACTTTACATGCTCATTACTTTACTTGCTCATTTACTCGCTCATTTACTCGCTCATTTACTCGCTCATTTACTTATCATTTTACATACTCATCACTTTACTCATCATTCTACATGCTTATCATTCTACTCATTACTTTACATGCTCATCACTTTACTTGCTCATTTACTCGCTCATTTACTCGCTCACTTTACTCGCTCATCTACTCATCACTTTACATACTCATCACTTTACTCATTATTGATATATGAGAGTCAGAATGAATATGTGCATGTAGATATATTGACTATGTAGTAGAAACATATATCTAGTTTATTGATAGATAGATAACGAAGAAAGAAAGAAGTAGAAAATGAGTTATATATCTTTAGAGTCAAGTTGACTAAAGTCAACTAAAGTTGAAACGAAGATATTTAAACATTGAGATTTATATGTATGCATTACGTACGTGTTACATACAAACATATCTCATTTTCAACATTCTCTCTTAGAAATTGAAGCTTCATATAAGACTATTCAAACCTTCTACTGATTGTATATTCATGCTCTTTTACTCGCTGATATCATGCTCAACTAGTCTCATGACTGATCTGAAACTCAGAAATTTGCCTGACTTCAGAAGCTTGATGAGATCATCGATTATCATTTGATCAATGAGTATGTATTTCAACCTAATTGCTTTCTTTTCTACCTTGTTCTGAACATAGTGATAAAATGTATTAATATGCTTGACTCAAAGATGATTGACGAAATTGCTACTCATTTTTATAGTCGCTTGATTGTCAGCTAGAATGATAGTTGAATTCATATTCGAATCATCATATTTCATCTCTTTCAATGCTTGAATCAGAAAGATCAATTTCTTGACTGTATTACATTTGTCAATGTATTCAGCTTCAGCAAATGACGTGCTAATGCATTGTTGATGTTTGAAGCTTCAGCTAATTGATTCATTTCATAGAAAGAACATATAGTTGAAGATGAATCTTCGAAAATTCAAGCAATTCGCATGAGCTGAATCGATATATTCAAAGAATTCAGCTTTCTCAACTTCTTTCTCTTTGAAAGATTCATATCAAAGTCTCAGCTCAGCAGTATCGATCAGATATTGAATGATTTGTTTGACAGCTAAATCATGATCGAGAGTAGAATTCGTCGAATATCTGCTGCATTTGCTCACTGCATAGACTATGTCTGATCATGTTTGACAGACTATTCACATCAGTGTTTCAATGATTGATTGATAGTTCTCTATTTCTTCAGAGATAGCTTGATACTTAACTCATTGTTCAGACTTTCAATAAACGTTCTTCTTAAGCTGACATCTGTGATGCATTGATGTTTTCATTGAACTGCAATTGCTTATGCTCAGAAGCTTGATGACTCGCTTGATATAAGTGCTTTGATTGATTCAAAGAGTTTGCTTGACTCTATCACGAGTTATGTGCATTTCTAAATATCACTCGATTGAGTCAAGATCTTTCATTTGAAAGCGCTTTGCAAATTGCAGCTTTAGAGCTTTTATATTGAATATATTTGATTCTAGAATGAGTAGATCGTTCACATAAATAGCGATAATAATGTCATTCTGATGAGTGAACACTGAATGATCAATTTCTATTCTTTGATAGTTGATGAAGATGAGGTAAACTTTCAGAATTGCATATCATTCTTGAGATGTCTGTTTCAGTTCATATAGAATCTTGTTTAAATGACAGGTCAAAAAGGTTTCATTTGATTCTTTTTGCTCAAATCTCAACGATTGCTGCATTCAGATCTCTTCTTTTAGATGTGCTTCTAGAAAGATGATGATGTTGTTCATTTGTTCAACTTCGTAATCATATTTGATCGTCAGTGCTAGAAGCATTTTGATGATGATGATTCTGATCATCAAGACAAAGATCTCATCATAATCAATCTCTTGCTTCTGACGAAATCTCTTACACACTCATTTAGCTTTGTATTTGAACATTTTCTCTTTAAGTTCTCGCTTAATGATAGTTATTCAGCGCGTCAACAGTATTCATCGACTCGACGAAGATATTCTCAGAGTAAAGATGTTGTTTTTGATGTGAGTGTTCAGTTCACTTCTGAAAGTGAGCTTTCATTGTTCTAAATCGAGACTGACTCTAGCTTGTTTCACTGTTTGTGATGTATTTGATTCAATTTGAATTCAATTTGCTTAACTGACAAAGTCTTGATTGTCTTTAATTCAGAAATTATTAAGAGTCTTGTAGTCAATCGATTTAGCAATGACTCGTTTGAGACATTCATTTGAAGCATCAAGAATATCAGTATCGCTTGAGCTATCTGACTTGATTGATTCTGATTCTAGTTCTAGTGATCTGCTTCTAGTTTTCTGTGAAGCGACTGATGTTCTTATTTGATGATCGACTAATGTTCTTGTTTGATGATTATTGATTTGATCATCAAAGCTTAGTATTGAAAGATCTTCATCATATCTCTCGACTTCAATGACTATCTCATCTCATTGAACGTGACTAGATATTAGTATCTTCTTCTCGTTTCACAAGCGATACTGATTGACTTTCTCGTAGTTTAAAAACTGACATTTTAAGCTCTTGTCATTGAGCTTTCAATGAGCTCTCTTCACATGATGATAGACTATGCATTTGAACGTATGCAGATAGCTAAGATCAGGCTTCTTGTCATGTCATGCCTCATAGAAAGTTATTTTGTTCAACGCAGTAATAGAACTTCTGTTCTTCAGATAGATGACAGTCATTATTGTCTTCTCTCATAGTCTTATTGACAAATTGACGCTAGATAGTATAGCGCGAGTTCGTTCAAAAAGAGTGCAAAAACATCGTTCTGCAACTTCATTTTAACTCAAATTATATGAAGTCGTTGACTTTTATTTAATCTCATGCTCTTTGAGCAAATCAATGATGTGATGATCAGCATACTTCTCTTCATTGTCTGAACGAAGTCGATGAATTGAAGTGCTTAGATTCTTCATTAAATTCAGATAGTTTCAAAGTACGTCTTTTAGGTCAAATTTTCGATCTATTAGATAGATGATTGTATATTAACTGTAATCATCAATCATAGTGACAACATATCTGAATTCTTCATTGATCATGAGTATTTTATCATCGTCAACGAGATTCAAATGTATCAGCTCATCAATTCTGATGACTCTTGTGTGAGATCTTCGACTTGAAGCTCAATGTTGCTTGTCTAAGACATAAGTCTCACATATTGATTCTGAGAATTCTTTTTCTTCTAGACTATTGATTGAATTCACATTGATGTCAATGCTCATGTTGACTAGGCATTTTACGTCTGTCATATTCAGATGAGCTAGCCGTTTATGTCATTGACGTTATGATGCTCTGATTAATTCATGTGTTCTGCTTGTCAGTGTTTGAAAATTTGAGAAGTTAGTCGATGCATTCACGAAGTAGAATTTCTCATCGCTTCTCGAATCAATGAGAACGATGACTTTCATTGAGTCAATGAATAGAAATTTATCTTTCTGTATACTACACGTATATTCTTTGACTTTCACTTGTTCAACTGACATTAGATTATAATGCAGTCTCAAACAGTGATAAACATCGTTTAGTCAAATTTTGATTGATTGATTCTTCAGCAAAATATCAATTATAATCATATCTTTCTTGATAATGACTACTGCTTCATTATTTGCAGTAACAATGCTGTTTTCAATCACTTTTCTATATGTCTGTTCATTGAACAAGTTCTTGTCGTAACAAACATGATTCTTAGCTTCGATGTTTATTCATCAGACGTTGATGCAACTACTTGCTCAATTGACGAAGAAGATTTTCATTGATTTGACTATTTTGATCTTGAAGTCTGTTTCGAAGTCAACGACTAAATTCTTGTTTCTCTCGCTGAGTTTTCAATCATCTGAACGAAGATTAGAATGTAGATATCAGCACTTCTGTTGATCATGACTCGTTTGCTCGCAATGAGAGCAGATCTTATTTGACTCTTTTCGAAATTTGTTGCTTTCGAATTTTCTCTTCTTTTCATCAAACTGAGCTATCATACTCTTGAAGCTGAAGTTCTTCTCTTCGTTCGCTCTTTTGTCATGATCAACTAAAGCGATAGTCATCTCATCAATTAGTAGCTTGAATTTGTTGATCTTGACACTCTGTATCAGATCAAAGATGTATGATTCTAGACTTTCATTAAGATCTAGAAGAAAGAGATTTCTTAACAGTCATGATTCTATTGTTTTTTCAACGTTTGAACATCTAATAGCGACTTGTTTAAGTGAGTCAACATAGTTCTGAAGAAATTTGAAATTCAATTGTTTTGAATGATTGAGTTCTTTGATGATCAGATATAAAGTAGTCAAGTTCAATTGCTCATATTATGTCTTTAGAATGAATCACATCTTGATGACTTCGATTACTTTGAATATATGTACTCGAGATTCTTTTTCGCAGTTATAGATGATGATATCGCAGACTCTATCATTTTTATTCGCTCAATAGTGAGCAGCAATGACATACTCTTTTCTGACTGCTGTCAAAGCGACAAATGCAACTGCTGTCAAGACGAATGCAGCTGCTGTTGAGATGAATGCAGTCGATGTTGTAAAGAGTGTATCTGCTGTCGATGCGTTGAATTTCGAAGCTTTCAATTTCTTCAGTCATCTTGAGATGATCATTCAGAGATCTTTGACTTTCAAGACACTGATTATGTTCTTCTTTCATGACTTATAGTTCTCACTTTTCTTTAGCTTCAAGACACGATAGTTCTTCAAACTCTTCATTGTGAAAGTGATTAAGATATGATAGTGTGAAATTGATGATGACAAGATCGATGCTTCAAGTTCTGCTTTTAGATATGTTTGTGATAGCGAAATAAAGCTAACTTGAACTCATAATCTATTGATATATGAGAGTCAGAACAAATATGTGCATGTAGATATATTGACTATGTAGTAGAGACATATATCTAGTTTATTGATAGATAGATAACGAAGAAAGAAAAAAGTAGAAGATGAGCTATATATCTTTAGAGTCAAGTCAACTAAAGTCAGTTAAAGTCAAAGCAAAGATATTTAAACATTGAGATTTATATGTATGCATTACGTACGTGTTATGTATGAACATATCTCATTTTCAACACTCATTACTCTACATGCTCATCACTTTACTCATCATTTTACATGCTCATCATTCTACTCACTTATCTACTCACTCATTTACTCGCTCATTTACTCGCTCATTTACTTGCTCATTTACTCACTCATTTACTCGCTTATTTACTCGCTCATTTACTCACTCATTTACTCGCTCATCTACTCACTTTATTTACTCGCTTTATCAATCTTTTTATCAAATGCTTTATCAAATTCTCTATTAAACACTCTATCAAATGCTTTATAAAATGCGTTGATTGAGTGCATAACATGAGTTAAACAATGCTTTAAACAATGCTTTTTACTGAGCTTTTTACTGAGTTATTTACTGAGCTATTTACTGAGCTATCAACTGAGCTTTCTACTGAGCTTCTCATCAAGCTTTTCATTAAGCTTTTCATCAAGCTTCTCATCAAGCTTTCAATTAATCTTTTTATCAATCTTTCTATTGATCTTTCTACTGAGCTATTTACTAAGCTATTTACTGAGCTATCAACTAAGCTTTCTATTAATCTTTTTACTAGTGAGCTTTCTACTGAGCTTTCAATTGATCTTTCTATCAATCTTTTTACTGAGTTATTTACTGAGCTATTTATTAAGTCATTTACTGAGCTATTTATCAAGCTATTGATTGAGCTTTCTATTGATCTTTCAATCAATCTTTCTACTGATCTTTCTACTGAGCTATTTACTGATCACTCTACTGATTACTTTACTGATCATTCTACTGATTACTTTACTGATTATTCTACTGATCATTCTACTCATCATTCTACTTTGCTTAGTCATGAAGTCATCATATGATATACATCACAGAGAATGAAAGATTATCAAAAGAGATACAAAGTATACACATTAATAAAATCATGAGGCGAAAAAAGTCAATATTAGCTGATTTTTGCTGACTTTTTCTGAGTTAACTGTTAATCTCATCTCATTTAACTCACTTAACTTGATGATTATACAGACAAGTTGAAAGTTCATGTTGAAGTGATCAGCTTTTACAATCTTAAGTTGTTTATATGATCACTTGATTATATAAACAGCTTACGCGCTCATATGCATAAACTATCAATGTGATTAATTAATGAAAAGATATACTACAGCGATTTTGACTAAATTACATGTAATTTAACATACATACAGCGTTTAGATAGTGTCATAGTCATAGACTGCATGCACTTAATGAAGAAATAAAAATAAAAATAAATCTGAAGATTTATCTGCACTCAAGAAATGTGTTGAGCGTGAATAGCTCTTGATGCAACTGTGAATGAAATCATCAGACAGTTAAGCATATTTTGATGCATTGTTTAAATTGAATGCATCTTCAATCAAATATGCTACAAGACATTGACTTCATGAACTATTGAATCATCATTTCAATTACGAAGAGTTTCAAGATAACAGCGAGAATGATAATGAAAATGAAGTTGCTGAAGCAGTTTAAAATGACAAGAACATTTATTCTTTAACATGTAATCATCATGAACAAATTTGATACATAGTTTCAGTTTTATCATCTCAACTGCGTGTAGCAGTTGTATAAACAGCGAGCGATTTTCTATCTCAGAGAGTTTTGTTCACTTGATATACATAGCATAAAGTTTCTCATGAGTTGATTTAATTGATGTCACAAAAATGTATAAATTTATTATTATTATTATTATTATATTTTATAATATAGATTGACAACGAGATTCATCTGTATGTAATGTTGACTACGAATCTTTTGATTCTATTCTTTGAATAGAAGTTAGAAGAGTCAAGAGATTTCAATTCAACGCAGTTCAAACGATGTTAAAACATTGCGTGATCAGAAAAGTCATCATGCAGAGTTTTCACTCATGTGATAACATTTTTTCTAACAGTCACAATTGATCTATGAAGAAGATTAATGACATGTTGATGTCAGTAAGAGATGAAAAGATATTTAGTGAAAAAGTCGATCTCAATATGAAAGTCATGACTACAAGTAGTCGAAGAATTTGCGATTCATTGACTGCATCAATATACTGAAACTGTTAGAATCATGTCTAGAGCAAGTCATAGAAATACAGGTAAACGAAAAGTAAATCAGGTAAACGAAAATTCAAAGCTAAAGAGTGAGATCTATCTAGATGCAAAGACTATATGTACAGAAGAAAGAGAAGCACTAAACTTGATAAAGTCTAGACTTGCTTCGAGAACGCGCTCAGTAGAAGATTGAGCACGCTTGTAACATTATCTCTTTCTCTCTTTAGTCAAGCAATGATCTCATTGCTTCAATCAGCTTCTTTCTTTCTTGTTCATTTCGTTACCGTTCTATTTGAGCGTTTCAAGCTCATTTCATTGAGCGTTTCAAGCTCATTTCATTAAACGTTTCAAGTCTATTTCTTCTTGATATCTGATGTCATTGAAGCAGACTCACTATCGATTCGTGCCTACTATCTAGTAGAGCTTGTTCTGTTCATTGACTGACTCAATCAAGAGATCAATCATTGTCTTCTGATTCATGCCTGCAACGCGTCGCAGAGCTTGTTTTGTTCATGTTTATCACATTCAATAAAGCTTGTTCTGTTCACTGACTGACTCAATCAAGAGATCAACTATCAACTTGTCATTGTAGCAGACTCACTTCGAGTGATGAACTCGATGACAAGATCAATCGTTATTTATCTTTGTAACAGACTCACTTCTGATCAATCGAGTCTGATCAATCAAGAGTTGATTCATGTCTTTGTAGCAAACTTACTATTGAACGTGTCATTGAAGCAGACTCACTATTCTTGTCATTCAAGCAGACTCTTTCTATTCAGCTTCAAATATTCAATGATGAACGAGTTTCAGCTCATATTTTCGTGATTTCAGACATATAGTATGTTTCATTCTTTGTCTTGAGACATATAGTGTATGTTTCATTCTGTTCTCAGTACATATCATCTTGCTGTTGTCATCAATGTCATGAATAGAGGTAAATCGTAGAAGATACGAATAAAAGTAAGTTCATGACTGAATTCGATTTCGAATGTTGTTCAAGCAGACTCACTATCGAGTGACAAGCTTAATGATGAGATCAATCATTCTCTTGTCATTGTAGCAGACTCACTTCAAGTGCAAACTTATCACATTCGATAGCGCTTGTTTCGTTCATGTCATTGTAGCAGACTCACTATCGAGTGACTGACTCAGTCTATGAGATCAATCGTTATCTTCTGATTCGTGTCTGTTACATGCATGTAGCAGAGCTTGTTTCGTTCATGTCTTTGTAGCAGACTCACTTCTGATTTAGACTTATCACATTTGATAGTGCTCGTTTCGTTCATGTCATTAAAGCAGACTCACTATCGAGTGATGAGTTCAATGACGAGATTAATCGTTCTCTTGTCATTGTAGCAGACTCACTTCAAGTGCAGACTTATTGCATTTGATAGCGCTTGTTTCGTTCATGTCATTGTAGCAGACTCACTATCGAGTGACTGACTCAGTCTATGAAATCAATCGTTGTCTTCTGATTCGTGCCTGCTACATGCATGTAGCAGAGCTTGTTTTATTCATGTCTTTGTAGCAAACTCACTTCTGATTCAGACTTATCACATTTAATAATGCTCATTTCGTTCATATCATTGAAGCAGACTCACTATCGAGTGATGAGCTCAATTAAGAAATCAATATAGAACGCGTCTTTGAAGCAGACTCACTGTCAATTCGTGCCTTTTAAGCAAACTCACTATTCTTGTCATTCAAACAGTTTTCTTTCTATTCAGCTTCAAATATTCAGCGATGAACGAGTTTCAGCTCATATCTTCATGTTTTCAGACATGTAGTATATGTTCAATTCTCTCGAGACATATAGTACATGTTTCATTCTGTCTGCAGTACATATCATCTTGCTGTTGTTATCAATGTCGTAAATAGAGATAAATTATAGAAGATGCGAATAATAGAAGATTTGTTGCTGAATTGAGTGAGTTGTCATTGAAGCAGACTCACTGTTCTGATTTCTGTCTACTACATGTGTATAGCAAGACTTGTTCTGTTCATTGATTGACTCAATTAAGAGATCAACTCATGTCTTCTGATTTGCATCTACTACACGCATGTAACAGAGTTGTTTTGTTCATGTCTACTACACGCATGTAGTAAAGCTTGTTTCGTTCGCGTCTATTACATTTGATAGAGCTTGTCTTCTGTTCAATGACTGACTTAATTAAAAGATCAACTATTGACTTGTCATTGTAGCAGACTCACTTCGAATGTCGTTCAAGCAGACTCACTATCAAGTGACTGACTTGACAACGAGATCAATCGTTATCTGTCTTTGTAGCAGACTCACTATCGAACGTGTCATTGAAGCAGACTCACTATCTGATCAATTGAATCTGATTAATTCAGAGTTGATTTGAGTCTGTAACGCTTGCACTCGCAGAGTTTGTTCTGATTGCGTCTATTGCATTTGATAGCGCTCTCTATTTCGTTTACTACATGCATGTAATGAGACTTGTTCTGATCGCTTCTATTGCATTCAATAGAGCTCTCTGTTTCTGTCTATCACGTTCGATAGAACTTATTCTCTTCGATGATGAACTCAGTTAAGAGCTCAGTTCAAGATTGTCTTGTCTGCAACACGTTGCAGAGCTTGTTCAGTTCAATGATGAGCTCAGTCAAGAGCTCAGTCGAGAGATCAATTTAACTCTGCAACGCGTCACAGAGCTTTGCTTTTGATCGTAGCTAGAAAACGAATCACTATCGTGTGATATGTACGAAGCTTTGAATAATGTTAGAATCATGTCTAGAGCAAGTCATAGAAATACAGATAAACGAAGAGTAAATCAGGTAAATGAGAATTCAAAGCTAAAGAGCGAGATCTATCTAGATGCAAAGACTATATGTACAGAAGAAAGAAAAGCGCTAGGCTCAATAAAGTCTAGGCTCGCTTTGAGAACGCGCTCAGTAGAAGATTGAGCACGCTCGTAACAGAAACGTTTTCATCACATTGACAGTGTTATCAAGTAATTGATGAAAAGATATCAGATAGAATAGTTGTTCTCAGTCTGAAAGTTGTGATTACAGTGCTTAAAGAAGTAGTGACTCATTGATCATGCTGATATACTGAAGAAGCTTGAACTCATCTTCTTTACTTGACGTCAAGTCATACATTTATCTACGTGAAAAATTGAGAGTTCAAGAGAACAATCAGAATGCATTCTCTTTCATTGATCAAAGTCAAACATTGAATGATTGTGATCACATGTTTATACTAACAATTCATTCAACGTCTACATGACATAAGTCAAATCAAGAGAAGAAAAGAATTACTTAGTACAATCACACTCTATCTTCTCATTATGTGCATCTCTCTTTCATCACATATTTCTCTGTGCAATGAATGATAATCATTGAGTAAGAAAACACAGCTTTACATACATTACAATCACGAGCATCATGAATGCAAAGAAAACGTCTTTCGTCTTTGAATTGAGAATCAAATCAAAACATCGTTGTATAGAATATCATTAATGAAGAGCAGAGCAAAGACGATGCATCATAAATAAACAACACAGACACTCATTAAGAGTTTACTTAAGCGTCACATGCTGAATAGAAGTTATAGATGCAAACTTGATACATAGTCTCATAATCATTGTTTCAATGATGTGAAGTCGTTGTATAAATGACAAGTGATTTTCTTCTTCAAAAAGTTTTGTTCACTCAATATAAATAGCATAAAGTTTCTCATGAGTTGAGTCTAAATTGATGTCACAAGAATGTATGAATTCAAATCAAATCAAATCAAATCAAATCTTATAATATAAGATTTTCTTTCTTTTTCACTTTTGTAAAATCTTTTCTATCTTTCATTTTTATTCATCATTAATAAGCTTGAATACAAAATAATTGAGTATAAAATCATAATTTAATCTATGATTATACAACTTTAAGAAAAATACATGAAAAACAAAATGAATTTTATAAATGATTGAAAGATCAAAATGATATGTCTGCTTATTTATAAGTTCTTGTATATGAAAGAATTCTATCATTTTATTTGATAACTTCTTGCTTGATTTCTTCTGCTTCAGATTTTTTGCTGATAGCATGATTAAATCATCAACATTAAAAAACTTAAACTTATGTTTTCAATTATAGTACTTTGTCTGAGCATTAATTGCATTTTATCATCATTGCATTAACATGTTTTGCATATTTTGCAGCATTTGTCAAAATTGTGTCTAAATGATACAATCAATAAAGATTAGAATTGATAGTGCTTGATCTTTAAAGATAGCTATAACTGAATATTAAGAATACAGAAGAAGATTGATACAAAAGCTTCTATTTATGTAATGTTCAAAGATTGCGCTAGACTTGAAAAGAATATGTTTGTGACATGAAAAGAAGATGATGTAGATGAACAAGATGTTGGTGAAAGAAAAGAGTGTTGGGAAAGAAAAAGAGTGTTGAGTCATATCTGAGTCAAATCTGAGTCAGATCTAGATCAGATCTCGACTAGATCATTGACTAGCTTTAATCAGTCTTGTTCAGTCTTATCAATCTTGATACGCTCGTAACAGCATTTCAACATGTTTTTTTGCTGCTGATACTTCTTCTTTCATAACATTATTCTTAATATATATGTCAAAGATTAACTTATAATTATACATGACTTTAAAGAGACTACAACTCAATGAAGAGTGCTTTGTTTAATGATACATGAACTCAACTATAAGTAAAAGCGTAGTTCAGTTGTTTTGCTTTTCTGAACAATATACTCATAAATAATGTTTCAGCATTTGATTCTGTCATTTTATTTAATCATCTGTTTGCAAATAAAAAATGATGCTTAGTCGTTGTTTCATCTTGACATGATAACAAATCTTTGATCAAAACGCATTGATAAATAAACTATTTTTAACAATAATTATATCATTTGATATTTCATATTTTAAAACAATCTTCTCAAAGAACAACTTTGCTAACTTTACAACAGTTAAAGTCTTTTTTGTAAACAGATAATGCATCATCTTTGTGTAATGATCAACTATCATAAGAATCAAGTCATACATAATTTCTTTTCATTTACTAGATGACAGATCTGTTATGAAATTCATAGTGATTTCTTTTCATGAATTTGCAAGTCAAGATAATGATCTCAATTCATCATATGATAAATGATGTTTCATCTTTACTCTTTGACAAATGTCACAAGTATTTATATACTTTTTGACATTTTTAATCATATCTTTTCAGTAATATTTGCAATCTAATAGCTTGCTGATCTTATCAACATTAAAATGTCTTGCTAACAAATTATCATGATGATGTTTTAATAACTCTTCTCTGACAGAAAGATCTTCTAAAACATATAACAATTCATTGTATTTTATTATTTCTTGATTATTCAATGTTCAAGCTTTGACATCACTTTTTCATATACTTTTCATTTCGTTTGCTTTTAATCTTATAGCAAATTCATCTTCTTACTGTAAAATCTTAATGAGTTCAACTATTAATTTACTACTTGAAAGTTGTATATTATTTCATGAATTGTCAATACTCTGACAATTGCATATGAAATGAGTTGTTTGCAATCAATAGTTTCAGCAACAGAATTAAGCTGTTTCTCAGTTACATTATGATTTCTATAAGTTAACGTTTCATTATCATGTTTTCTTAAGTTTTCAGAATCAGATCAAGAAATTCTACTTCTTAAGAAATGTACTTTGTCTAAATGCATCTTTTGCACTACTAAAATCATGATTCTCAGCAACATACTTCTGACATGCATTGCTGAATACATACTCATGTTTTCATTGACATTGTGAACAAACATCTTCTTGACTTTGTTAATCACTCATGTACAGTAAATTTCATCTTGCAATCTGTCTTTGACATGTTTCGCTCAATATCTTTGTTCATTGACACTGTGAACGAATGTTTTCTTGACATCATTAATCACTTATGTTCATCAATGAATTTCATCTTGCAGTCTGCTTTCAACATACTCTGCTGAATATCTATTCATACTTATACTGTGAACGAACGTCTTCTCAACATCGTTAATCACTCATATACAGTATAGTTCTCTGATTGCTATGAATATAAAGCTATTTAAGCTTTCTATTCTAGTCAGCTTTCGCTGCAAAATGAGCAGCAAATGATTTGCAGAAATGTTCTCACTTTTATAGTTAAATTGTCTTGATGATACATTGATTGAGTTTGTCTTTTCTGATCTATGCATTATTTCAAAGTTGCAAATCAACAATCTTATGATTCATCTGACTTGTTTTTTGTTTAACTCTTGAACATTCATAAAATTCTTCAGATTATTATGATTAGTCAGAACTTCTACAGTATGATAATTGTTTTTCACATAGTGTTGTCAATGTTTAAACATCGCTACTATGATTAAAAGCTTCTAATTATGTATCTCATAATTTCTTTCAACGTTTATCATCATTCTGAATCAGAATGCAATCAAATGTCACTGATCTTCATTATTTGACTGAGACAAAATATTTGCGACTGCATAATTAAATATATTGATCTCAATGTATATATGTTACTCTGAGTTAAAGTGTCTTAGTATAAAAGCTCTCATAAAGACGTTGTGAAGCTGATTAAAAGCTTGTTTCACTTCGTTTAATCATATGAATAAGTTTATTTTTACATCTTTTACACTATCTCTCAGCAGTTCTGTTAAAGACTCTGCTATCTGAAAGTAGTGATGTATAAAACGTTGATAGAAATTAATGAATCTCAGAAAAACTTGTATTTTTTGATACATCTTTGATCTGAATCACGTTTTGATAATGTTTATTCTACTTGAGTTCATCAAAACACTCTTTGTAAATATGACAAATTTTAGAAAGTTCACTTTAATAATGAAGAATTCACACTTCTTCAAGCTAGCATATAGCTTGAACTTTCTTAATCTTTCAAGAATTTACTTCACATGATTTACATAATCAATCTTCTTTACGAAGAAGATTAGAATGTCATTCAGATAAATAACACAAAAGTCATTTAAAAACTTTATTAAAAACTTATTAATATAAATTTGAAAGATGATAAACATATTGATGAAATTAAATGACATGATCATATATTTGAAGTGATCATAATAAATATGAAACATCATTTTTCACTCATCTTCACGTTAAATTCTGAGACAATGATAAACGTTCTTCAAATTTAACTTAGTGAACTGCTTGATTTTATTGAGTCTGTTTAAAGTTTCACTAATTAAAGACAGTAAATGACGATTTTTGATAGTGATTTTATTCAGATTTTAATAGTTCATGCATAAATGAAGATTATCATTCTTTTTGAGAATGAATAAAATAAATGCATCAGTTAAGTTGATGAAGTGCTTAATTCATTCTTTCGCTAAAACATTGTTTAAATACTGTTTCAGAGTCGCTAACTTTGTGTTCAACAAATTATACAATGATTCATATAATGACTTTGCAGTGATTTTGATTGCATGATCATGTTTTTCATGCAAAGACAGTTTATTTACATTCTTTATCAAGAATACATCTTCATACTCTTTCAATTTGATGAGTAAAGTTTACATTTTAAGTGCATTTGTGATACAACTTATCATGTTATTCATTACTTTCACTTAATGTTCAACAATTGATTCTTTGACAACATTAATCATGACAAAAGCATATACAGTAAACTCATCTTGTAGAGCTTTCGCAAATGCTTATGCGAAGAACAACTTAAATGCGTGCTCATTCACATTGAAACATCATGTTTTTATGATCATATTTATTCAAATATGCTTGAATTACATACTTAATATACTCAGAATCAAGAAAGATTCTTTCTTGTCAATAGCATAAAAAATACTTATATTTTTTTTCTTTATATTTCAGCTGTCTCTCAGTTAATAACACATTTTATAAACGTCATAACAATAAACATTCTGATCATTCATTCAAATAAATCTTGAAAGATCAACGTTCAGTAATGACATATTTTGCTTAATGATGAAATGTTGACTAATTATGTTCATCTCAACATTAATATTCATGTGAATCTTCGTTTCTGTCTTCTGATCTCTCTGAATTACATGTTCTTTATATATAAGAATTTTTACAACGAAAACTTCTTATTTTTCTCTCAATGATTTGAGATCAGCGATGAAACTCATCTGTATGCAATGCTGATTACGAATTTACTGTTTAGCTACAGTAAAGTTTAGAGATTATCAAAAGTTTGAATAACATCAAGATGCTGCATAATGATGAAGCGCTGTGCATTGATTGCATGCAGAGTTTTCGCGATTGCACAGACTTTAATAATCTCAATGTGCATGTTATAAAAGCAATCTTTATGCAGATGAGAAAGTCAAATAAAATGCAGAACTACAAGAAAAATTACTTATGAAAATCATTTCATTCAGCATCTTGTCATTGCAATGATGAGAACTGAGACAGAACATTCTTGTGTTTGATCTGTTGAGAATGATTAGCAGAAAGAACTTGAATCATAAACATTCTTTAAATTTACATGCTAACTACATATAAATCTTGTTAAGACTGCATGTCTGTTACTACAACATAAACAACTCATGAGTTTCATTAAGTTCAACATAAGCAAACTCAAGAATCTCATTAATATTGTTTAATAAACATTCAGATACAGACATTTTATACATAAACAATATGCTGATGAGAAAACTTTGTTAAAAGAAGAGAGACATAAGTAAGTTAGTAAAAAATGATCAAACTATGCTGTCTGATTAAAAGTGTAACATATGAACATTTTTGCAAAATATGATCAATCTGCATGAGAAAAATCTTTACAGATAATGCAAAACAGATGAATTGCACACTTTATAAGCGAAGCAAGCATTTGCAAGACGTGATATACAATGATGATGATTGTCAATTTTAAGAATTTCATCTCTTTACTGAGTTTTAACTTTTGAATGTCTTGATGATTGTAAGATGACGAGATTTCTTTACGTGAAACTGCGTAGTAGAAGATAATAAAATAACATTCTATTGATGATAGAATTAATTGCTAAGAAATGAAAGTGAAAGCTCGCAGAGTTTTCATCTTCTGTCAAGTTATTATCTTTATTCATTCGCTAGTCTTTTTAATCTAATCTCGCGAGCTAGTCTTGCAGATATACATCATTCATAGTTGATGAGATGCATTTTCACAACTGCATTCTCTCTTAAAGACTTGATTTCTGAGTCTTCATAGCATCGTATTGTCTTCTTGTAGCTGATAGCATAATCATGACTTCTTCAGCACTTTAGCATCTGTGTAAAAGTGTCGTGAGTTGATCATGCTAACAAGCATAAACAGAGCTAGTGCAAGATTGTTGATATCAACTCTTCAGCTTTGCTTTCTTGCTTTCTTTCTTTTCTTCTTGTCTCGTCTCAACATACTCTTTCATGAGTACTGTTCTTTTGAACTGACAAAGCATGAGATCTGCTATGCATATCTTGCATAGCTTGCAACTCATGATATGAGCTTCTTTCGTTGCAGCATTGTTGTGATGCAAGTCAGCTTATGAGCTAACATGAATGACATAGCAGTATCAACATCATTATCATCATCATCATGATAAGTAGCAACATTCGCGCTCACTGAGATCACGCTAACATGCTTGCGAAGTCTGCTCGTTTTCTTGAAATGTACATTCTTCGTCACGTCATCATCGCTGCAACGTCTGCAACATCTGCTTCTTCTGCTCTCTTCATGTTTTTTGCATTGAAGACTGAATTCATGATTCTTGATATGCATATCTATCTCTGCATGTTTCAATAATTGCTGATGCATGATAAATTGTAGTGATCAGACAATCTGATGCTGTCGCTGCGTTCATCATCTGAATGCAGCAACGATTCACATGTGTTGTGCTCTCATTGAGCATGCTCGCAAATGCGAGCACTGCTTTGTGAAGAAGCACGATTGCATGATGAATTCAGCTTCACGTCATCTTCAGCTGTTGATGCATCATGCTGCGCAAGCGATGAATCATCATCTCAACGCTTGCATCAAGACTTGTCTCACTCTTCGTCTTTGACAATGAAAGAGTGAGTGACTTTTCTTTCAATCATGTGAGATTGTATTTAACAGTTGAGTAAAGATTCTTGCTCTTCTCATTCTCATCACTTCTTGTCATTGTCACGTTGCTTCGTCTTTATCTTGTAAGTGTTGACTGAAGCAAGCAATGCATGACAAGATTCATTGATGAATAAATAGCTCTCTTCTTCACTTTAACGTTCTTGTTTGCAGTCGTTGATCACTTCTTTTCTTCGCTCTTTCATGATGTTCATCGTTTTCTTTTTTAGAAGACATATGTTGTGTAAGTATCAACTTTTTAAACTTACGTCTTTGCGCTTTTGATACTCTTTCAATCATGATTCTTATGTGATCTGTCTCTCTTTTTTTTCTTTGACTTCTATGCAGTTGACTGATGTACTTGTCTTTCTGTCTTGTAGTTTTCAATGATCTTCTTTGCATTGCTAAGATTTTTCATTGATTTTCAGAAGTTTTTGTAGAAAGATGAATCAGCTCATTGAACTAGATACTCAATCTTTTCTTTCTTGATTCACTGATCAAGTATCTTTTCTATCTTTCATTTTTCTTTCTCTTTTATGAAAATGATCTGCGACTTTGAATTCTCATCATGCAAGTGTCAGAGTTTCAATAAAGAGACATGAAAGATTGAGTGAATTGCATCATATCTTTCAGATAGTTCAAGCTTATACGCTTGCATGTTGATCTTTTTCAATATTCTGAATGATTTCAGTTGTCTGTGATCAATCTTCTTCTTTGAACAAAGCGTATGAATGTTTATACTTTGCAAAAGCACTTTGTCTCTCATCTGAAAGCTTGCAGCTTTATAATGAGCATTATAATACTTTGCTTGCTGCTTTGCTACTCACTTTCATAGTCTCATTAAATGTTCTCTGATACTTTGTAATCATTCTGCTCACTTCATAGTCAAGAGTGTCTTTTTCTTTAAAGCTCTGTTCTCAAATGTCTCTGTGAAGCTTGCAATGTATTTCTTTAGAAGCTCATGTGAAGTTTTTTCAATATTAGCATGTACGCTGTTGTTATATGCAAACATTATCATTGATAAAAGCTCTGATCAGTTATTCATCTTGTAATTGAAATACACTTGCAGATAGTGCTCAAGCATCTGATTCTGTCTTTCTGTTTAATCATTGATTTGCAAATGAAACGCAGTGCTTAGCTTTTGCTTTGCTTCGAGATGTTAACATAGAGTGATTCAGAAATGATTGATAAACAGTGAGTCTCAATTCAATATAATGCTTCGCATCATTTCATGCTGAGATACGAATTTTCATCATAGCAGATTTACAAGTTTCTCAATGTTCAAATCTTTGATCATTGAAATATAAATTGCATGCTTGATCAACTTATTTATCATTATCAATATAGCATCGCTTGTTTTTTCGATGTACAAATTCTTCGCAAAGAGCATGTCTATTATGAAATTCATGATCATCATGTGAAATGAATTCATGCTCTCTGATGATATAAACATCAGCTTTTCATAGAACTTATGATGATGCACTTGCACTCGCTGACAGTCTGAACAGATGCAAACATATTTCGTCATCTTTTTGAGCATTTTCAACCAGTAATATTTTCTTCTTATCACAGTCTCAATATGAGCGCATGCAAAATGACTTGCTTCAAAATCATCATGATTCATACGCAGAATCTCATTTCTTGTAGCAGAGTCATTGAGTACATAGATTGCAAGATCACGACGTAGCAGTTCATCATTTCTCATACTTCATTTTGAAAGTTCATTCTTTCTAGATGTGAATCATTGACATCACTTCTCATTCGCAACAAAGACGTTTCTTTGTTGTAACTTCAGCAGTCATGCAGTCATTGATTCACTCATCTTCAAATAAAATCTCTTCAACTTCATAATCTGATGAATCAGAAGTTAAAATGACATAATATTTAGAATTCTGCAAGATCTGATGAGTACTTTCTCATTTGAACACATGACTTAAGTATCTGCAATGACTATGTCATTCAGTTGCGTCATCAATGCTGCGAGTTTGATCGCTGTTGAAACTTCTTCATTTTTTAGTAGCTCAGATTGACATTTCTGATTGCGAAGTTTGTTTCACAGAGTAAATAGAAAATAATTATTATTCTTCTTGCTATCATTTGATTTCATGATGTCAAGTCTTCTTGACAACACATTCGCAGAGTTTAATTTGTCTCTGCAATATTTTATATGAAAGTCAAACGCAGCTAATTTCTCAGCTCAACGCATCTGTCATGCGTTGAGCTTCTTCATCATCATAAAGTAACGAAGATTATTGTGATCTGTTATCACACATATGAATCGCTTGCTATTCTGAAGATAGTGTTGTCAGTTCTTAAAATCAAGAACTATAGCATACAACTCTTTGTCATACATGTCTTATTGTACTTCAGCTTCTTTGAACTTATAACTATAGTATACAATGAAATGTCATTGATCAGTTTTGCTCTTCTGACTAAGCACGTCTTTGACTTCGCGATTTGATGCATTAATCTTCATGCAAAGATTTGCATCTCAATTGTAGTGTTTCAAAATGAAAGCATTGACAAAGATTGCTTTCAATCTTTCAAAAGCTTCTCTTGCTTTCAACATCATTGCAAAGAGTGAATGCATCGCTCTCTTCTTTGCATTCTTGATTAAATCTGTTAAGAGCGTGATGATTTGAGAGAATTCTCTTATAAATTGTTGATAAAACTTTGTAAATCTCAAGAATACAAGAATGTTTTTTGCAGACTTGAGCTCAGATCAGCTAGTGATTGCATTGATATGAGACTGTTTCATCTGAATATCTCTTCATTTTATCACGAATTTCAGAAAGATAACTTTGCTACAATTGAAAGTGCATTTCAACAGCTTGACATACAGTCGATATTTCAGTAGCGCGCGAAAAATCTTACATACATGCTCTCAATGCTGCTCTTTCGTCTCAAAGTATATTAAGACATCATTCAGATATATTACACAGCAAATATTTATGAATGATTTGAGCATGTGATTTACATAGAACTGAAAGATTGCAGAAGCATTTGTCAGTTCAAAGAGCATCATTTGATATTCAAACTAATCATAGCGTGTATGAAAAGTCATTTTTCATTTATTGCTCTTACGAATTCAAATGCAATGATAAACGTTGTGAATATCAATTTTGATAAAGTGTCTTGCATGAGCAAAGCAATTCAGCGTCTCAGACAGTAGAGACAATGAGTAATTGTTCTTTACTGTTATTTCATTGAGATCACGATAGTTCATGCATAAACAAAGACTTTCGTTCAACTTCTTTACAAACAACACAGATGCTTTTGCAAAACTACTTGATGAATGAATTCATTTCTTCTCTAGCACGCTGTCTAAATAGTTTCATATCACAGCAAGTGTTAGAACATGACTCGAGTTGAGATAGAAACTACGATAGAATAAGGCGTAATTCGCAGCATGATGAATTCTGAGCTAGTAAGATCATGATCACGTGCTAATGATTCATTATATGAGATCATTGAAATCATGAAGCGATTCTCATGATTCAGGGTCTGAATCAACGAGATCACTCAGCGACTCAGACGATCGCACGAATCTTCTATGTCTATATAACGATGGTCGTTCCCTTAGATAGAAGCTTCGTGCTCAACTCATGTAAGTAGTCAATACATATTATTGTCTCAGCTATCTTCAGATCTCAAGTCTAGTAATAGTGATTACTGTTTGATCTCTGTATATATCTTGTGTTGTTAAAGAAACAATCGTTACACTTTGAGCATCACTCTTTCACAAGATATCAGAGACGTTCATTTTCTTCAATCATGTCTAGTCAGTCAGAACGAGTCACGCTCAGTCAAGAAGCAATCATCTTCAGCGCAGATAAGATCAAGATTTCAACATCGAATTTGTATCACGACGATCGAAATAAGCTCGAAGCATACCTAGTACAGATAGAGCTATACATCAAACGACACTCATCTCAGTTCAAGTTCACTGAGAACAAAGTACTCTTTGCATTCATCTATCTAAGAGATAATGCATTTACATGATTTCATCACTATCTAACGAATTATCTGCAGAAGAAATCAGGAAAACGAGAAGAGAAAATCAACACGATGTTTCGTGATTCTCAGACGTTCAAGAAACGTCTAAGAAGAGTATTTGAAGACATTGACAAGAAACGTACAGCGAAACGACAGTTGTACAACTTGCGGCAGAAAACCTTCGCAGCGACATATTCGATCAGCTTTCAACATATTGCGATGAATACGAAATGAGATGACGCAGCTCTCATCAGTCAGTTCTATCAGAGACTACGAAAGAAAGTCAAGAATGAAATTGCTAGAATCGATAGACTCGTTGACTTACAGAAGATGATAATCAGAGCGATGATCATTGACAACAGGCAGTACGAGAGATGTCTGAAAAAAGGTAAAGAATCAGTAATGTCAGTAGTATTGAGTCGAAAATTCAAGAAGAAACGACGACAGTCATACTATGATTCTCAATCTATGAAGCTAGACGCAACTCGAAAGATATCGACGAACGCTTGCGATAAAACAGTTCAACAGAGCAAGACATGTTACACATGCGAGAAGCTAGATCACTACTTCAAGAATTGTACTCAGAACAAGTACAAGAACAAGTCAAAGTCTTATGACAAGCAAGACAGATCTTTCGCAGCAACGAAAGAAGATCAGAAAGACAAGCATCAAGCATTGTCGTGAACAGCGTGTTACGAGAACAACTGTTGCACTCATCTGAGCGATAAGAAAGATTCTGAATGATATTCGAAACCCTCATGAAAGAATCGTTTCTACGCAGCAATTCATCGTCAACCAGAAATACATGATGAGAATAGTGACGAAAGTTCGTTCACTATGGTCGCGAAATCAGAAATTCTCGACAGCGAAGCATATGACTCGGATAGGTCGAACGACATCGAAGAAGCTATTCGTCAAGCAGTCGAGAAAGAAAGTCGACTTAGCGAAACTCTACGAGCATTCACTATCGCAGCAGAAGACGTTCTCAATCAAGAAGAAGATCATCTTGAAGTAAAGAAAGATCTCAGAAAGCTCACAAGTCAAGCAAGCTTTATAAGCATGTACAACGAATTGTACACTCTCTTTAAACAGAAAGAGAAAGATTTTTCACAGCGAATGCAACAGATCAAAAATGATATACATCAAGCTATTTATGACACTATGCAAGATGAGTCGATTGCATCGCGCAAAGACGTTCGATATCGTGACATAGTCATGAAGAAGTCACTCACAGAAGTCAAGTTCATCAAGCAAGAAGAATATGTACTTTCTGATGAAGATCACATATTCAGAGAACTTAGACAGATGACGAAAGTCATCAGAAAGAGATTTGACCTGTGTGATTCAAAGAAATATTCACTTAAGAAGATCAATTCGAATTGATTTCAGTACATAGAAAAAGTACTGAAAGAAAGAGCTTCTAGTTCAAAAAACTAGAAGACTCTTCGATCGACAGATCATCGAAGAAGTCTAGTTGAAGATCGAAAATCGAAAGCATATTTGTCTTCATCAATGACTCGTCGCAGTTACGAGTCTGAGTCAAAGTTAATGATCACGCAGCACGACTATTCATAGACAGCGACTGCACGAGAAGTTACATATCTTCAGAATTTGCTGAAAAGGCGCAAATATCTACGCAGAAGAAGAAAGAATCTTACAATCTGCGAAACTTCGATGAAACATTCATGAAGTACAATAACGAACTAATAGATCAAGAGACTCAACTCATTCATTTGAGACTCGAACGACATTGAGAGAAGTTACGTTTAGATGTTACAAAGCAGTCAGGCAGTGATATAGTTCTTGACATATCATGGCTTCGTACGATCAATTCGATGATTGATTGAGTCAACGAGACAATTGCATTTCTAGATACAGAAACGACGCGATTACACTCGATATTGAAGTCATCACAAGATGTGAAAATATTCGTCATGACGAGCGAAGAAATGCGCGAAGAGTTCAGAGAAATCAATGACGCACAGATGTTATGAAGCAGAGAGATTCAGAGCGATCACTCGAAGAATCTCGCTATCGCTATTATCTTTAAAGAATATCAGAAATATAAGATTCTGTTTGAGAAAGAAAGTGATCAGAAGACACTACTCAAACATCAATCGTGAGATCACGAGATTAAGCTCGTTGACGACAAGAAACTCACGAAACAGTTCATTTACTCATTGTCGATAGAAAAGCTTGATGCTTTGTGACAATATCTGAAAGAGAACATGCGAAAAGAATTCATTAGAGAATCGCAGTCGTCAGCAGAATATTCAATTCTGTTTGTTTCAAAATCAAATGAAAGTCTAAAACTATGTGTCGACTATAGAACACTGAATAACATCACGATTAAAAACAGTTATTCGTTATTGCTCATAGCAGAACTGCAGAATAGGTTGCAGAGTGCACAGTGATTTACGAAATTCAATATACTCGAAACATTCAATCGAATACGAATTAAAGAAGAAGACGAGTGAAGAACAGTCTTTTGCACTCGACTAGAACATTACGAGTATTTGATCATGTCTTTCGACTTAATCAATGCTTCAATCACGTTTCAGATCTTTGTGAATAACGTGCTACGACGTTATCTGAATCAATTCATTATAGTATATCTAGACGATATACTAGTATACTCAAAGACGAAGAAAGAACATGTGCAACATGTTAAAAAAGTTCTACAGACTTTACAGAAAGTCGATCTGCGTATCAAGTCAGAGAAAAGTGAATTTCATGTACAGAGCGTACAGTTTTTGAGATTCATAGTCACGTCTCAGAGTCTAAGAATGAACTCAAAGAAGATAGAAGCTGTTACGACTTGATCGACGTCAAAGTCGAAAGTCGAAGTTCAATTCTTTTTGAGATTCGCAAACTTCTATAGACGCTTTATAGAGAAATACTTCAGAATCATCTCGTCACTTACGAACCTTACGAGAAAGAACATATCGTTCGTGTGAACTGAGAAAGCAGAAGAAGCTTTCAAAAAGCTGAAGAAATTGTTCATCTCTCAGTCAGTACTGATCATGTTTGAATCAGAAAAACTCATTACGCTCG
>JAABUS010002156.1_pt1 | contig 38555 bp, 38 predicted proteins | sample 5560161 | NCBI WGS metagenome assembly JAABUS01 (sample SAMN10711885, study PRJNA513376) | rock metagenome | isolation source: Antarctica rocks | place: Antarctica: Victoria Land, Trio Nunatak nord | collected 2016-01-04
CCGCCAGATACCGCTGCTCAGCCACGCTCAACTCCCTCATAGAAGGGAGCGTCAAGGATCAACCGAAGTAGCTGTCAACCATCAGCCGCAACAGCGTCAGCCATCAACCGAAGGCCAAACGTCAAGCCTCAGCCGAACTCGTACACCTGTTCGGTACGCCGCCGGGGACTCGAACCCCGAACCCGCTGATTAAGAGTCAGCTGCTCTGCCAGTTGAGCTAGCGGCGCGTACGTGTGCCTCACTCGCACGCCGCGATGAGTCACGATATCAGCGCAACCAGCGCAAGATTCGGCGCGGCCAGTCGGCGAGGTCAGATCATCCGGTTACCGTGGAGGGTGACTGCGATCCGTCAGCGATCGACAGGGAAGTGGGTCAGGCAGTGAGATCGCGCAGGTACTCGTTTATCGTCCTCGGCCGCCTTCTGGCACTAGGACTGGTGCTGGTCCTGTCCGCCTGCACCGGTGAGGGCGTCTTCGGTGATCAGGCGGCCGAGCAGAGCAGCGCTGCTCCGCGTCCGGCCCGCCTCCAGGTGCTGCCCGGTGACGGGCTGGCGGACATCTCGCCGGCCAGTGCAGTTCTCGTCTCCGTCGCCTACGGCGAACTCGACAGCGTGACCGTCGAGGACTCCGCCGGCGTCGGCGTGGACGGCGAAATGGCCTCCGGCGAGGATGCTTCGACCGGGCCGCTGTGGCAGCCGAGCGAGCCATTGCTCTACGGAGAGAGCTACACGATCACCGCGCAGGCCACCGGCGAGGACGGCAAGCAGGTCAGCGCCACGTCGACCTTCAGCACTGCCACACCGACCGTGCAGGTCTTCCCCGCCATCGGCCCGCTCGACGGCACCACGGTCGGCGTCGGGATGCCGATCCGGGTCTACTTCGACCAGCCGGTCACCGACAAAGCAGCCGCCGAGCGCAACCTCATCGTCAGCACGTCGGTTGCCGTTACCGGTGGCTGGAACTGGTTCTCCGACACCGAGGTCCACTGGCGCCCGCAGGTCTACTGGCCGGCCAACATCGAGGTGCGCCTCGACGCCAATTTGTACGGCGTTGATCTCGGCGGCGGTGCCTGGGGCAAGGTCGACCGCAGCATCGGGTTCACGGTCGGGGCCTCACACGTCTCGGTCGCCGACGCCGCAACGCACACGATGCAGATCTTCGCCGACGGCGCGCTCGTCCAGACCTATCCGGTCAGCATGGGTACGCCGGAAAACCCGACCCGCGGCGGCCCGCACGTGGTCATCGACAAGGAACGAAACAAGATCATGGACTCCACCACCTACGGCCTTGCCCTGGATGCCGGCGGCTACGTGACCGCAGTGGAATACGCGACCCGGATCTCCAACAACGGCGAATTCGTCCATGCCGCTCCTTGGTCGGTGGCCCAACAGGGGATCAGCAACGTCTCGCATGGTTGCATCAACCTGTCTCCCGAGCGGGCGGCCTGGTTCTTCGACTTCTCCCAGATCGGCGACGTGGTCGAGGTGGTCAACGGCGGCCCGTCGCTGGGCCCGGTGGACGGTGACATCTACGACTGGGCGATCCCGTGGGAGACCTGGCTGCAGGGCAGTGCTCTGAACTAGCTGGGCGCGACGCGGCCGCGCATTGACGCGGCCGAACTGCGCCGAATGAAGCAGTGGGGTGAGTGACGGGACTTGAACCCGCGGCCACCTGGACCACAACCAGGTGCTCTACCAGCTGAGCTACACCCACCAAGGCTCTGAGAATGCCCGGAACAGGTGCAGACGATACCCGAGCCGGTAAGCCCTTTTGCTGCGGATCAGCCGAGCGAGGCAGCGATCTGGCGCACCTGCTCGGTCGACGGTCCGGGCGCGGGGACAAACAACGTCTGGCGGTAGTAGGCCAGCTCCCGAATGGATTCCTGGATGTCGGCCAGCGCCCGATGGGCCAGGCCCTTGGCCGGCTGGCCGAAATACACCCGCGGGTACCAGCGCCGGGCGAGTTCTTTGACCGAGGAGACATCGATCATCCGGTAGTGCAGGAATGCGTCCAGGTCGGGCATGTCGCGGGTGATGAAGCCGCGGTCGGTGCCGATCGAGTTGCCGCACAGCGGTGCCGTGCCGGGTAGCGGCACGTAGGTCCGGATGTAGTCCAGCACCTGCTCTTGGGCCTGTTGGGCGGTGACGCGGGACGCACGCACCTGTTCGGTCAGGCCGGAGTTGGCGTGCATCTCGGCCACCACCGGCAGCATGCCCTCCAGGAGTGCATCCGGGGCGTTGATGACCAGGTCGACCCCGTCCCCGAGAATGGTGAGGTCCCCATCGGTGACCAGCGCCGCGATCTCGATCATGGCGTCCTTGGTCAGGTCGAGGCCGGTCATCTCGCAGTCGACCCACACCAGGGGGCCGGCTACGACCTTGTCCGTCACGCTGCGACCCTACTGCGGCCCGCCGACGCACTCCGTCATGGCTGGCGGTTCGGCACAAACCGCGAAAGAAGGCTACCGACTAGATTTCGCTGACATGTCAGAGATCACTCAACGGATCGCGAACGGCTATCGCTTCGACGGTCCGGCCCTGGAACTGGGCACGGTCGTCCACGACGGTCAGGTCGATCCACAAGCCCGGGTTCGGATCCCACTGGCCATGATGAACCGGCACGGTCTGATCGCGGGAGCCACCGGAACCGGCAAGACCAAGACCCTGCAGCTGATAGCCGAACAGCTCTCGGCCGCCGGGGTCGCGGTGTTTGCACCGGATATCAAGAGCGACCTGTCCGGCGTCGTGGTGGCGGGGGAGTCCAATGACAAGATCGCCCAACGGGTGACCGACACCGGCGACAGTGGGTGGACGCCGACCGCCTATCCCACCCAGTTCTTCGCCCTTGGCGGTGTTGGCACGGGGACGCCCCTGCGGGCAACAGTGACCTCCTTCGGCCCGATCCTGCTGTCGAAAGTGTTGGGGCTCAATGACACCCAGGAATCAGCCCTATCGCTGATCTTCCACTGGTCGGACCAGAACGGCCTGGCCCTGCTGGACCTGGCCGATCTTCGGGCGGTGATCGGCTACCTGACCTCCGACGAAGGCGGCAGGGAGCTCAAGGAACTCGGCGGCGTCGCCAAGAGCACGGCAGGTGTGATCCTGCGCGAGATCTCGGAGCTGGCAGCCCAGGGCGCCGAGGACTTCTTCGGCGAGCCCGAACTCGATACCGCGGACCTCTTGCGGGTCTCGGAGGGAGACCTCCCCGGCCGGGGCATCATCAACCTGCTCGAACTCGCCGACCTGCAGAACCGGCCGGCGTTGTTCTCCACCTTTTTGATGTGGCTCCTGGCCGACCTGTACGAGGAACTGCCCGAGGTCGGCGATCTGGACAAGCCCAAGCTGGTCTTCTTCCTCGACGAAGCACACCTGCTGTTCAACGGTGCATCACCGGCCTTCCTGGACGCGGTCACCCAGACGGTGAGACTGGTCCGCTCCAAAGGAGTTGGGGTCTTCTTCGTCACTCAGCGACCGTCCGATGTTCCCGACGACGTCCTGGCCCAACTCGGCAACCGGGTACAGCATGCGCTCCGCGCGTATACCCCGGCGGACTCCGACGCGCTGCGCAAGACCGTACGGACGTACCCGACCACCGAGGACTACGACCTCGAGCAGGCACTCACCCAGCTCGGAACCGGTGAGGCCGTGGTGACCGTGATGTCGGAGACGGGCGCGCCGACGCCGGTCGCGTGGTGCCGGATGCCGGCTCCGCGTTCGCTGATGGCGCCGGCACCGGCCGATGTCGTCAACTCGGCGATCACCGGTTCGGTCCTGCACGCGAGGTACGCGCAGGAGATCGACCGGGAGTCTGCCTATGAACGGCTGTCGGCCAAGGTGCACGGCACCGGCGTACCGGATGCTCGGAACGCTCCGACGCCCCAGCCGGAGCCGGCGCGTGACGAGCGGGCCCGCGGAAACGCGACCCGCGAGCCCAAGGCCGATCCATCGATCGTCGAACAGATCGTGGCCTCCGGCGCCTTCAAGTCGTTCCTGCGCTCGGCGGGAAGCGCCATCGGGCGGCGCATGTTCGGAACCGCCAGCCGCCGTCGCTGACAGTTATCCTCGACAGCAATCACCAGCAACAGCAAGGAGCACTTCTTGGACAAGCGGACTGGCCCGAGCGTCCTGCCTCGGGCCGGACAGCTCTGGCGCCGGTACTGGGTCCTCGGTCGACCGGGGAGGCCGACAAGCCAGATCGAACTCAGGTGGATCTACAGCGCCTGGCTGCTCGCTTTCGTCGGCAAGGTTCTGGGCTCGTCCTGGGACGTGTCCTGGCACTTCCGATGGCTGCGCGACGACCTGGCGCCCCCGCATCTGCTCAACTCCGCCGGGACCGGCCTGGTGTTCGCGTTGGTGATCCTCCACAGCTACACCGGCCTGGGCGTCGACAAGGTGGCGTTGCGCTTCATGCAGTGGGGCATCGGGTTGTTCCTGCTGGCCGTGCCGCTGGATCTGCTCAACCACGAGATCTACGGACTGGACATCACCAGTTGGAGTCCGACGCACGCGTTGCTCTACTCCGGCACCGCGGTGATGCTGGTCGGCGTGATCCGGGCCTGGTGGCTGTACGCAGCACCCGGCTGGCTGCGGAATGGTGTGCTGCTGGGTCTGTGGATGTTCTTCTTCGAGAACGTCCTGTTCCCCAACCAGCACCAGGAATACGGCGTGGTGTCCCTGGGGCTCTTCCGGGACGGCCGCACTAGTGCCGAACCCATCCTGTTGGACTTCGCCCGCGATCAGGGTAACTCTCCGGTGGAGTTCATGCTCCCGGTCCCGTCCTGGGTGCACCCGGCCTGGCTCATCTGCGCCGGCCTGCTGACCCTGGTCGTCGCCCGCAAGGTCACCGGGCTGCGGTGGACCGCCACCGTCATCACCGCTGGATACCTGCTCTACCGCTTCCTCACCCTGGGGCTGCTCTGGGCCGGAGACTTCCCGACCTCGGCCGTGCCGGTCATGGCCCTGGCCGGTGCGATCCTCATCGATCTGGCCATCACCGCTGGCTTGCCCGGCCTGTACGCCGGACTTGCCGTCTCGGCCACGACGTACGCCGCCGCCTGGGTCCAGCAAGCCGCATGGCTGATCCCGCCGTGGTCCTGGTGGTCTGGCATAGCGGTCTCCATCGCCTTCGCGCTGCTGTGGTTCGGGGTGGACCGGCTGGAGATGTCCTCCTGGCTTGGACGATGGAAAAAGCCGGTCGAGCCGGGATCCCGTCGCGCCCCCGACCCGGCTGGCGACCAACTGCCCACGAGCAGCGCCCCTCCACTCCAACGCGCGGGTCGGCTGTCGCTCCGCCGCTCGGCCATCTAGCGTCGCAACCGTGCTTACCGTTGCTGCCTCATCCTCTGGGACCGAGGCTGAGCGCGCGGCTCACCGGCTGTTCACGCGCTGGGACAGCGGGGCAAGGGTGCTCGGCGGCGTCGCCGCGTTTCGCCCGTACGAAGACGCCAGCACCAGGCGCCGGCAGTCCGATGTCGTCCTGCTCGTACCCGACGGTGTGATCGTGCTGCGCCTGGTCAGCTCGCAGCGCCAGCGGGGACCGATCGTCACCCATCCCACCGGGGCCTGGTCCATCGGCGGCGAAGTGCTGCGGATTGCCGGCGGGGGATCGAACCCGTTGCCCGGGCTTCGTGATGCTCAGGCCGCCGTAGCGTCGATGTTACGGGCGAGCGGGCTGGAGCCCGGTCGGGTGGCCATGCTGGTCGCGGTCGGTTCGGGTGAACCGGTCGAGCCAGCTGACGGTCAGCTCGACGACGGCATCATCGTCTGTCCGCTGTCCGAGGAAGGGCTTGCCGTCGGAGTCCGTCGCGCCGCTGCCCTGACCGCGGCCGCCGACGTCCGGCAATGGACGACCGCGGATGTCAAAGCGGCGCTGTCCTCGATCGGAGCCTCGGGCCGCGTGCCAGCTGTGGAGGAGCTCAACAGCGAAGGCTTCATGTACTCGCCCTACGTCCTGCGCCGTCCGGATCTCGTAGCCGCGGCAAGCGCAGTGGCAGCGGCCTCGGCGGCTGCCTCGGATCTGGCCAGCCGGGCGAAGGTCGACGAGTTGGCGGCGCCAGGCTCAGCTGCCGACGACGACGGCGGTCCGGTCACTCAGATCGGCCGGGCCGCGGCTCACGACGAGGACGAGGGGCCTCCGGGAATCTTCGCCACAGCGGTGGAAGACCAGTCACCTCGGCCGGAGATGCCCCCGATCTCCATGGATCAACAGCGAGCTGCCTCGTCCGAAGCCGGCACGTCCGGCGAGCCGGCCGGCGACCGGCAGCCCTATGGCGACGAACCGTATGTCGACGACCCGTATTCCGAGCAGACTTACGGCGCAGGGTCTTTCGACGATGACGGGCGAGATGACGGGCGAGATGATGGACGCGGGCGCAGTCGTCTGCTCCGACTGCTCGCGGTACTCGTGGCGCTGGTGCTCGTCGGCGCCGGGGGCTTCCTCGGGTTCAGCCTGCTCAATTCCGATGACCCGGGCACCGACTCGGCGGATGCGACGGGCACGACCGAGGCGACAGACCAGAGCCCAGCACCCAACACCCAACAACTGGGCGATCACACCTACGTGCGGGTCCTTTCCCGCGACGGGCAGACCTGCGCCGGCAACGCCGACGGCCAGGTCGCCGAATTCCTCGACACCACGGACTGTGCCGCGCTGGTGCGCGAGCTCTATACGACTGAGATCGACGGGGTGGCGGTCCTCGTGTCAGTGGCTCGGGTGACGATGCCCGACGAGGCCTCGGCTGCTGAATTCAAGCCCCTCGTGGACTCGGACGGAACCGGCAACGTCGACGATCTGTTGGAGGCCGGCGAGGCCATTCCCGACGGACCGACCGAACTCGTCCCCGCTGCTTACGCCTCGGACCTGGAAGGGGCGGTCGTCACGATCACCGTCGCAGGCTGGCTGGATCCCGAGGTGACCGGTGACGAGCAAGCCCTGGAGCTGTTGACGAAAGAGGCACTTGCCCTCGAGGCTCCGGTCTGATCGGCCCGGGGGAGAGAGAGTCAATGCGCATCCTCGTTCTCGGTGGGACGGTGTTCTTGTCGCGCACGATCGCCGAGAGCGCACGCGATGCGGGACACGAGGTCACCTGCGCTGCTCGTGGGGTGTCCGGCAACCCGCCCGATGGCGTGGAGTTCGTACAGGTCGATCGAGATGAACCAGACGGCCTTGCTGAGCTCGACGATGCGCGTTTCGACGCCGTCGTCGACGTGGAGATGCAGGCCCCGAGCCGGGTACGTCGAGCCCTCGACGTGCTCGGCGATCACGCCGCGCACTGGACCTATGTCTCCAGCGGATCGGTGTATTCGGACTCGGGCACCTCTGGGCAGGATGCGGCGAACGCGCCGGTCGAGTTGCCGCCACCGGAAGGATCCGACGAGTCCGACCGGGAGCTGTACGGACCCTTGAAGGTTGCCTGTGAAGAGGCGGTAGGAGAAGTCTTGGGAGACAAGGCTTTCATTTGCCGGGCCGGGCTGATCGTCGGTCCGCGGGATGTGTCCGACCGATTCGGTTATTGGCCGGCTCGGCTGGCCGCCGGGGGAGAGGTGCTAGTTCCCGGCGATCCCACCGATCTCGTGCAGTACGTCGACGTGCGTGATCTCGCCGAGTGGATCGTGCGCATCACGGAGAACCGGGTAGTGGGCACCTTCGACGGTGTGGCGCCCGCCCTTCGGTGGGGAGATGTGGTTCAGGACATGGCCGCTGCGGTCGGGGGAGCGGATCTGGCCCTGACCTGGGTACCCGGTGCCTGGCTGGGTGAACAGGGAGTCACCCCTTGGGCCGGCCCGGACTCACTGCCCCTCTGGTTGCCGCTACCCGACTACGCCGGATTTATGAGCCGAGACGTCTCCGCCTCGGTCCAGGCGGGACTTCTGACCCGCAGCACCGAGGAGATCGCCGCCGCGGCGTTGGAGTGGGAGGAGGTTCTCGGGCTGGACCGGGATCGCCGCTCCGGAATCACCCGCGACCGCGAGGCCGAGCTCCTGACCGCTTGGCACGCAGCTGGCTGAGCGCCGCCGCAACCTCCCGGTGTCCCCAAGCCCTCTCTCGCTCAGGCTGACGTGGCGGCGGCCAGGGCCATGCTGGTGAGGATGCCTGACATCGCCTCGGCATCGAGCTGACCAGCACTGTGCGGGGTCGAGTTGATCAGTCCGAACAGGGCGTGGGCGCGCGCTCGGATCTGAGCTTCTCTGGCGTCGGGATGCAGCCGCGACAGTACGGCTACCCAGACCTCGACGTAGCGCCGTTGCAGTTGCCTGACCTGGCGCCGGTCGCGGTCTGCGACATTGGCCAGGTCGCGGTCGTGCACCACGATCAGGGCCGGGTTGGACAGGGCGAAATCGGTCTGCCAGGTGATCAATCCGGCCAGGGCCGCCGCTGGATCCCCGTTCGCGACCTCGACGCGGGCCTGCGCGCCGTCAAGAAGCCGCTCGCTGATCCGGACCAACATCTCGGCGAGGATCGCGTCCTTGCCCTCGAAGTGCCGGTAGATCCCCGGGCCCGTGATCCCAGCAGCCGCACCGATGTCGTCCACCCCGACACCGTGGAATCCGCGTTCGGCGAACAGCTGGGCCGCTACGCGTAGGATCTCGTCACGCCGGGTCACCCGGCTCCCTTTCGCGTCGTCACGATGGACGGCCGTGTTGGAAAGCGGAGCCGTTGCCGTGTCCATGGGGGCTCCTGCGATCTCGTGTCACGGTCGGGATCCGACGGGTCGAAAACGAATCTAGCCTGTTGTCATCGGGCTGGACCCTGGGGTTAACGACTGTTAACCTCGCCGCTGAATGTAGCTGAATTGCGGGGGTGGGGAGTAGCGGTGGACGCGCCAGTGTTGACCAGTGCCGCCGCTGCGGCTAGCGATGGCTTCCGGCGCCATCGTGCGGCGCACGAGGGGCTCTGCGCAGATCTCGCTGATCAACTCGCGGCGGTCGCCGGAGGTGGCGGCGAGAAGGCCCGGATGCGGCATCTCGCTCGGGGCAAGCTCCTGCCGCGCGACCGCGTCGATGCCCTGGTGGATCCGGCATCGGCCTTTCTCGAACTGTCCCCCTTGGCCGCGCACGGCCTTTACGACGGGGACGCGCCGAGCGCCGGACTGATCACCGGCGTAGGACGAGTGTCCGGACGTGAATGCGTGATCGTTGCCAACGACGCCACTGTCAAAGGCGGTACGTACTACCCGCTCACGGTCAAGAAGCATCTGCGCGCCCAAGAGATCGCGCTGCAGAACGCATTGCCCTGCATCTACCTCGTCGACTCCGGTGGTGCGTTCCTGCCCCGGCAGGACGAGGTCTTCCCCGACCGCGACCACTTCGGCCGGATCTTCTACAACCAGGCGATGATGTCGCGAGCCGGGATCTCGCAGATCGCCGCTGTGATGGGGTCCTGCACGGCGGGCGGGGCGTACATGCCGGCGATGAGCGACGAGGCGGTCATCGTTCGCAACCAGGGCACGATCTTTCTCGGCGGCCCCCCGCTGGTGAGGGCCGCGACCGGCGAAGTGGTGACCGCGGAGGAACTCGGTGGGGGAGACCTGCACAGCCGTACCAGCGGGGTGACCGACCACCTGGCCGACGATGACGCCCACGCGTTGCAGATCGTCCGGCAGATCGTCAGCACGCTCGGTCCGCGTACGGCACGGCCCTGGGATCTCGAGCCGACCGAGGAACCGACGGTTGACCCGGGTGAGTTGCTCGGCGTGCTCCCGACCGACACCCGGACCCCGTACGACGTGCGCGAGGTCATCGCCCGGATGGTCGACGGGAGCCGCTTCGCGGAATTCAAGTCCCTGTACGGCCAGACGCTGGTCACCGGCTTTGCCCGGATCCACGGTCATCCCGTGGGCATCCTGGCCAATAACGGGATCCTGTTCTCCGAGTCCGCGCTCAAGGGGGCGCACTTCATCGAGCTCTGTGACCGTCGGAGCATCCCCTTGTTGTTCCTGCAGAACATCACCGGCTTCATGGTCGGTCGCGACTACGAGGCCGGCGGGATCGCCAAGGCTGGCGCCAAGATGGTCACGGCTGTGTCCTGCGCCCGGGTCCCGAAGCTGACCGTCGTCATCGGCGGATCCTTCGGTGCCGGCAACTACGCCATGTGCGGCCGCGGATATTCGCCCCGGTTCCTGTGGACCTGGCCGAACGCCAGGATCTCGGTGATGGGTGGCGAACAGGCCGCCTCGGTCTTGGCCCAGGTGCGGCGAGACCAACTCGACAAGAGCGGCACCGTGTGGAGCCCTGAGGACGAGGAAGCGTTCAAGGACCCGATCCGCGAGCAGTACGAACTGCAGGGTCATCCGTACTACGCGACGGCGCGGCTGTGGGACGACGGAGTCATCGACCCACGGGACACCCGCACGGTGCTGGGTCTGGCTCTGTCCGCATGCGCGAACGCGCCGCTCGAGGACGTCGGCTACGGCGTCTTCCGGATGTAACCATGACAATCAGCGATGCGACTCTGGCCAACGATGCGTCCAGCACGCCGCGGCTGTCCCATCCGTTGTTCGACACGGTGCTGATCGCCAACCGCGGCGAGATCGCGGTACGGGTAGCAAAGACATTGCGGGACTTGGGGATTCGTTCCGTCGCAGTCTACTCTGATGCCGATACCGGCGCCCGGCACACGCAGGTGGCCGACGTCGCCGTACATCTCGGCGGATCGGCAGCCGCGGAAAGCTATCTCAACGTCGAGCGAGTGCTCGACGCGGCCCGGCGTACCGGGGCGCAGGCGATCCACCCCGGGTACGGGTTTCTCGCCGAGAACGCTGCCTTTGCCCGAGCGTGCGAGGCTGCCGGGATCGTCTTCATCGGGCCACCGATCTCGGCGATCGAGGCGATGGGCGACAAGATCCGCGCCAAGCAGACCGTGCAGGCGGCGGGTGTCCCGGTCGTACCCGGGCGGCACGAGGTCGGGATGGATGACGCCGCGATCATCGCCGCCTCGAACGAAGTCGGTTTCCCGGTGCTGCTCAAGCCCAGTGCCGGCGGTGGCGGCAAGGGGATGCGCCGGGTCGCTGATCCGGACGACCTCGCCGAGGAGATTGCTGGCGCGCGGCGGGAGGCGCGGAGCTCCTTCGGCGACGACGCGCTGTTGGTCGAGAGGTACCTGGACCGTCCGCGGCACATCGAGATCCAAGTGCTGGCCGACAACTACGGCACCGTTCTGCACCTCGGCGAGCGCGAGTGCAGCCTGCAGCGCCGGCACCAGAAGATCATCGAGGAGGCGCCTTCGCCGTTGCTGGATCCGGCGATGCGCGAGGCGATGGGGTCGGCCGCGGTGGAAGCGGCTCGTACGGTCGGGTACGTCGGAGCCGGGACCGTCGAGTTCATCCTCAGTGCGGATCGGCCCGGTGAATTCTTCTTCCTCGAGATGAACACCCGGCTCCAGGTCGAACACCCGGTCACCGAACTCGTCACCGGGCTCGACCTGGTGGAGGCCCAGATCCGGGTGGCCGCCGGGCAGCCGCTGGACCTGACCCAGTCCGACATCACGCTGACCGGACATGCGATCGAGGCACGGGTGTACGCCGAGGATCCAGCCCGCGGCTTTCTGCCGTCCGCAGGACGAATCCTCGATCTGCACGAACCCAGCGGGGACCATGTCCGGGTCGACTCGTCGTTGTCGATCGGCACGGTGATCGGGACCGACTACGACCCGATGCTGTCCAAGGTCATCGCCTGGGGTACCGATCGGGAGGCGGCCCGGCGCCGGTTGCTCGGTGCTCTCGCCGACACCGTAGTCCTCGGACTCCGGACAAACGTGGGTTACCTGCGCGCCCTGCTGGTCGACCCGGCCGTCATCGCAGGGGACCTCGACACCGGCTTGGTCGAGCGCCGCGGTCCAGACCTGGTGGCGCCCTTCGACCAGGAGGTCTTGGCCGCGGCGGCGCTGCTTCGGCTGTTGGAGCTCGAGCCGACCGCTGAAATAGTCGACCCGTTCGATATACCCGGTGGCTGGCGGGTGGGTCAGCCCGCCTGGGCCAGCTGGCGGATGCAATTGGCCGGCCAGGACCCGGTCACCGTCCGGGTCCGCGGCCGGGCGGCTGCCGCAGAGGTGGCCGTGGGCGATGCCGAGCCGCTACCGGCTTCGGCACGGTGGGACGGCCCCTACCTACATGTCACCGTGGCGGGTCGACGATCTCGGTACGCCCATGCCGAGGACGGCGACCTTGCCTGGTTCGGGCTCGACGGTGACGCGGTATCCATCCGGGAGACCGATGCGCTTGCCGCGGCCCGGCACTCGGACGAGGCAGCTGCATCCAGCGGTTCGGTCCTCGCGCCCATGCCGGGCACGGTCACGTTGGTCCGGGCTGCGGTGGGCGAGACCGTGAGCAAGGGTCAGCCGCTGATCGTGGTCGAGGCCATGAAGATGGAGCACGTGCTGACCGCCCCGATCGACGGCGTGCTCAGCGACCTCCCGGTCGTGCCCGGCCAGCAGGTAGCCATGGAGGAGCAGCTCGCCCTCGTCGTACCCCCCGAACCTGGCGGTTTTGACGTAAACCGCCAAGCTGAAAGCCAGGAGAGGGGGAGCTGAGGGTGCTCGACATCGCCCCGATCCGGGCCGAGGGGCTCCCCGCCGAGGTGACGATCTATGAAGTCGGCCCGCGTGACGGACTGCAGAACGAGTCCGCCATCGTGGCGGTCGAGGTCAAGGCCAAGTTCATCGCCAGGCTGGCCGCGGCGGGCTTGAAGATCATCGAAGCCACCTCCTTCGTGCACCCGAAATGGGTGCCGCAGCTTGCCGACGCTGCGGAGTTGGTTGACGCACTCGTTCGGGTGCCGGGGGTGCGCTACCCCGTCCTGGTTCCGAACGAGCGAGGTCTGGAGCGCGCTCTACAGGCCGGAATCGAGGACGTCGCCGTCTTCGGCAGCGCCACTGAGTCCTTCGCCGAACGCAACCTCAACCGCACCGTTGCCGAGTCGTTGGCGATGTTCGAGCCGGTCGTGCGTCGCGCTCGCGATGCCGGACTGGGCGTTCGCGGGTACGTGAGTATGTGCTTCGGCGACCCATGGGAAGGCACGGTGCCGGTCGAGCAGGTCGTTTCCGTCGGTCGGGCGCTGCTCGACATGGGGTGCACCGAACTATCCCTGGGAGACACGATCGGCGTGGCCACTCCGGGTCGGGTGGTGGCTGTGCTCGACGGCTTCGCCGCCGCCAGTACCCCGATCAGCAGCCTCGCCGTGCACTTCCACGACACGTACGGCCAGGCGCTGGCCAACACGCTGACCGCCCTGCGCCAAGGGATCACGGTGGTCGACGCGAGTACGGGCGGGCTGGGCGGCTGCCCGTACGCCGAGAGTGCGACGGGCAACCTGGCCACCGAGGACTTGGTCTGGATGCTGCATGGCCTCGGAATCACGACCGGCGTCGACCTGCAGTCGCTGGTCGACACCAGCGTCTGGATGGCCGGCCAGCTGGGGAAGCCAAGCCCGTCACGTGTCGTACAAGCCCTGAGTTGATACCGAAGTTGTGAAAGGACATTCGATGCTCGATTACCGACTCGATGCCGAGAGCCTCGCGCTGCAGAAGTTGGTGCGCGAGTTCGCGCGCGAGGTGATTGCGCCGCAGATCGGGGACTTCTACGAGCGCGAGGAGTTCCCGTACGAGATCGTGAAGCAGATGGCCGGACTCGGGCTGTTCGGGCTGCCCTTTCCTGAGGAGTACGGAGGCTCGGGTGGCACGTACTTCACGCTGTGCCTGGCGCTGGAGGAACTCGCCCGTGTCGACTCCTCGGTCGCCATCACCCTGGAGGCCGGGGTCTCCCTCGGGGCCATGCCGATCTTCCGGTTCGGTACCGAGGAGCAGAAGAAGGAGTGGCTACCGCGGCTGTGCAGCGGGGAGATGCTCGGCGCATTCGGGCTGACCGAGCCGGGCGGGGGATCGGATGCCGGCGCGACCCTGGCCACTGCCACTCTCGAGGACGACCACTGGGCTATCAACGGCACCAAGGCATTCATCACGAACTCCGGCACCGACATCACCGGTCTGGTGACCGTCACCGCGGTCACCGGGAAGCAGGCCGACGACCGCAAGGAGATCTCTGCGATCCTGGTGCCTTCGGGCACACCGGGTTTCACCGTCTCGAAGAAGTACTCCAAAGTCGGCTGGAACGCCTCGGACACCCGTGAGCTGTCCTTCGACGACTGCCGGGTGCCCGCAGAGAACCTCGTGGGGGAGCGGGGCCGGGGGTACGCACAGTTCCTCTCGATCCTCGACGAGGGCCGGATCGCCATCTCGGCGCTGTCGGTCGGTTTGGCGCAGGGGTGCGTTGACGAGTCGGTGAAATATGCCGGCCAGCGGAAGGCTTTCGGCAAGCCGATCGGCTCGCACCAGGCGATCGCGTTCAAGATCGCCGATATGGAGACCCGTGCGTTCACCGCTCGGATGGCCTACTACCGGGCTGCCGAGAAGATGTTGCGCGGCGAGCCGTTCAAACGCGAGGCCGCGATGGCCAAGCTCTACTCCTCGGAGATCGCGGTCACCAACGCTCGTGAAGCGACCCAGGTGCACGGCGGGTACGGGTTCATGAACGAGTTCCCCGTGGCCCGGATGTGGCGTGACTCGAAGATCCTGGAGATCGGCGAGGGAACCTCAGAGGTTCAACGGATGCTGATCGCCCGCGATCTCGGTCTCTAGCCGAGCAGTCACGCCTTTCCGAGCCGGATCTATCGTGCCAACGTGGCTGACTACTACCTGATCAGGCAGGGCCGAGGCCCTGCGTACGACGCCTCGCTGCCAAGGCGCGAGCAGGCTGGATGGGACGAGCACGCCGCCTACCTCGATGTGCTCGCCGAGGCAGGTGTCGTCGTTCTCGGCGGCCCGGTCGGTGAGGTGAACGGGCAGGACGCTCTGCTGGTCATCGACGCGGAAAGCGAGGCTGCCGCACTCGCGCATCTCGCTGACGACCCGTGGCTGAACTCCGTTCTGACGATCACGAGCGTCGAGCCATGGACGGTCTGGCTGCGCGGATCCGGCCGTTGATCTGCGTGGCTCCTGCCTCGACGCGACCGCCGGCCGAGCAAGCGATCTGCACTGGAGCGTTCTCGGGACGGACGGCAAGCACCTGGTTCACGCCCAGCTTTCCAGCCTCGAAGGACAACGCGGACCCGGCCATGTAGAGCCGCCATACCCGCGCTCGTCCTTCGCTGGTCAACTGCGCCACTTCCGACCAGCCATCTTCGAGCCGTTTCACCCAGGCTCGAAGGGTCCGCGCGTAGTGCGGACGCAGGGCTTGGACGGTGAGCACCTCGAGACCGCTTTCCTCGAAAACGCTCACAGTCGCACTGAGGGTGATCAACTCTCCGTCCGGGAAGACGTAGCGCGAGATGAACGTGTCACCGTCCCAACTCGTTTCGCCGCGCGACCAGGAAATCGCCTGGTTCAGGAATCGCCCGCCAGGCCGGAGCAGGGTAAGCATCCGGTGTGCGTAGTCGGCCATGTTGGCGCTGCCCACGTGCTCGGCCATACCGATCGATGAGATCGCGTCGTACGGACCGTCGTCGATGTCCCGATAATCCTGGATCCGGATCTCGACCAGCTCGCTCAGGCCCGCCTCGGCCACCCGCTTGGCAGCCAGTTCTGCCTGCTCGCGAGACAGCGTGATCCCGACGACGTGCGCTCCGTAATCCCGCGCCGCGTGGATGGCCATCGATCCCCAACCACAGCCGACGTCGAGCAGCCGCATGCCCGGAGCCAGTTCCAGCTTGGTCGCGATCAGGTCGAGCTTGGCGCTCTGGGCCTCGTCCAGGTCGATGCCCTCGGGCTCGAAGTAGGCACAGGAGTACAGCAGCGTCGGGCCCAGCACCAGCCGATAGAAGTCGTTACCGACGTCGTAGTGGTGGGAGACGGCTCGCTTGTCGCGGGACGGGCTGTGCCGCCGACCCACCAAGCGGATCTCCTGTGGCGGAGGCCTCGGGTTTGGTCCGAGCCCCCCGAGCCGTGCGGCGGTGACGAGCAGCCGGCCCCACTGCCGCCACGTCAGCGGTGGAGCGTCGTCAGCGCCGACTCGCGTCGTCGAGTCCAGCGCGGCCAAGGTTGCAAAGACATCGCCCTCGAGATCGATGTCGCCCGAGACGTAGGCCCGGCCCAAGCCCAATTCGTTGGGCGCCCATAGCAATCGACGCAGAGCACGCCGTGAGCACAGCAGCAGTCGTGGTGCATCGGCCGGCCCGACGGTGGAGCCGTCCCAGACAGTCAGTCGAACCGGAAGTTGGGTGACCCCCAGCACCGTGCAAAGCGCTGGCTCGAGTCTTGCTGCCGCTCCCCGATGACCCTTCATCGTGTCTCCCGACGTGGGGATCCGATCGGTTGTTCAACATGGTCGAGGTTAGTCCGGCGAGCGGCATTGAGGTCAGAGTTCTCGCCGGTATCTGCTCCGGAACCTGATCAACGGTGGGCGATCATCTGCGACGTAGATGACTTCTCTGATCCGGAGCACCACGAGAACATGGTCGCCCGCCGCCGCGGAGAACTCCACCTGGCAATCCAGCGCTGCAACACCTTCGGTCACAACCAGGGCTTTGCTCTGTGCCGCCCGCTCGCGGGGGACATCGTCGAGCAGCAGACGAGCACTCGGTCGGCCTGCCGCAGCGAACCGGCTCGCAAGCACCGATTGTTTGGCGGCTAGGACCGCGACCGCGCACGAACCAGCCAATTCCAATGCCTCCAAGACGTAGGAATCAGCGCCGAGTCCGATCGCCACCAAGGGCGGCTCGGCCGACACCGCCATGAACGCGCTAACGGTGGTACCGATGTCGTCCAGACCCTCACGCACGGTCAACAGGGTGACTCCGCTGGCAAAGCTGCCGAGAGCCTCGGCGTACTCTCTGGGTGACATTTCGCTGACCAGCCCCTCTCCCGCCTTGCCGAGGCGATACCCCTGCGAGGTAAATGATCCCTGCACCGGCGCGGTGCAGCTGACGAGGGAGCGCAGTGACCGAAACGAACGAGTTCGACGTCATCGTCATCGGTGCTGGCGCGGTAGGTGAGAACGCCGCGGACCGAGTGGTACAGGCCGGCTTGACGGTCGCGCTGGTCGAGTCCGACCTCGTCGGTGGCGAGTGCTCCTACTGGGCTTGCATGCCAAGCAAGGCGCTCCTGCGCGCTACGGAGATCCTGGCCGAGGCGAAAGCCGTACCAGGTGCTGCCGAAGCGGTCACCGGCTCGCAAGATGTGGGAAAGACCCTCGAGCGCCGAAACGGCTTCACCTCGAACTGGAACGACGAAGGACAGGCCAAGTGGGTCGCAGACACCGGTATCGAGCTGTTCCGTGGGACCGGTCGGCTAACTGGCCCCAAGCAAGTGGCCGTCCAAGGCTCGAGTGGCGCATTCACCACTCTGACCGCTCGGCATGCGGTGGTGGCAGCTACCGGGTCCCGGGCCTCACTGCCGCCCATCGAAGGACTGGCACAGGCTCGACCGTGGACCAGTCGAGAGGCGACGGCCGCGAAAGCTCCGCCGCGCCGGCTCGTGGTGATCGGCGGGGGAGTCGTCGGTGTCGAGATGGCGACCGCCTGGCGAGCGCTGGGGTCGGAAGTGGTGCTGCTCGTCCGCGGGCCTCGGCTATTGACGACTCTGGAGCCCTTCGCCGGTGACCTCGTCGCCGCTGGACTGAGCGAAATGGGTGTGGATGTCCGTACCGGGGTCGAGGTCGACCGAGTAACCCGCGACGGTGACACGGTGACGGTCGGGATGGGCGACCAGGCCGTCGAGGCAGATCAGGTGCTCGTGGCAACCGGCCGGTCGGCGGGCACCACCGATCTCGGCGTCGAGACCGTCGGCCTGACGCCCGGTGAGTCACTCGAGGTCGATGACACTTGCCGGGTCACCGAAGTCGAGGGCGGCTGGCTCTATGCCACCGGCGACGTCAACGGGCGCCGGCTGCTTACCCACATGGGTAAGTACCAGGCCCGGGCGTGTGGCTCGGCGATCGCTGCTCGCGCCCGCGGAGAACAGGTTGCCGGCGGCCCCTGGGAGCTGGCCTCGGCCACGGCCGACCACCGCGCCACCCCGAGCGTCGTCTTCAGCAGTCCGACTGTGGCCACGGTCGGACGTACCGAGGAGGAAGCCCGCAGAGACGGCGTGAACGTACGGGCGGTCAGCTACGACATCGGCAACGTCGCCGGCGCCTCGCTCTACGCCGACGGCTACACCGGTGCGGCAAAGATCGTCGTGGACGAGGACACCCGGCTGCTGGTCGGGGCGACCTTCGTCGGGCCAGGGGTCCAGGAGTTGTTGCATTCCGCCACCGTTGCCATCGTCGGTGAGGTCACGGTCGATCGGCTCTGGCACGCCGTTCCCTCCTATCCGACCATCAGCGAGGTCTGGCTGCGCCTGCTGGAGACCTACGGCCTGTGATCCGGCGGCTCCGCGAGGAGCAATCGCTGCCAGCAGTCGAGCAGCCAGCGTTCGTAGTGCGCTTGAGTCCATCCACGATCCCGGGTGAATTGCAGGAACACCTCGGGGGAATTGGTGACCCAAAGGGTATCGGCGATCTCTGCGAGATCGAGACCGGAACGAAGCTGGCCGGTGGCGATCAGCTCGGCGGCCAGCAACCGCATGTTGCGCGCCCGTCGAGCGCTTATCTCCTGCCAGAGTTCGGCCAGAGCCGGGTCGGCGCCGGAGGCCACCTGTAGCAGGGCGACGAGTGGGCCAGTCGAGGCTGTACGCGGCGCAGGGCCGCGGCGTAGATCCGAAGCCTCCCGGGAGCGTCCGGCGCCGAGCGGATGGCCCGTACGTAGTCCCGGCTCTCAGCCGGTACGGCATCGTCGGCGCCGGAGATGGCCGTCTCGAGCAGCAGCCGGAAGAGGACCGGCTTGGGGCCAACCGCGGCGTACACCGTGTCCAGGGCGACCCCGGCAGCCTCGGCGATCGCCGTCATGGTGGTGGCGATGTGCCCCGGTCGAGGAAGAGCTCGGCGGCTGCCAACCGGATGGCCAACCGGGTGCTCTCAGCCTTGCGCGCCCGGGTCGAGGATTCATAGCGACGGGCGAGGCGACCCGAGGTGCGCTGACCGCCATGCGGGTCACCCAGCCGCCGGGGATCGCGACGCCGTTGCACATCCACCACCGGGAGGCCGAGGTCTTCTATCTGCTCGCCGGAACCCTGGACTACGAGGCCGGCGGCGATGTGCAGCGCATGCACGCAGGAGATCTGATCTGGTTGCCACCGGGGGTCCCGCACCGCTTTCGCATTCGAGGCGAATCACCAGCTGAGATCCTCGCCCTTGGCGTTCCCGGCGGGCTCGATGCTCTCTACGCCGCCGTCGGCTGGCCTGCGGCCGAACGCCGGATCCCGGATGCCTACCCAGCCGAGGACGAACTGGCCCGCTGGCGTACCGCCGCTGGCGAGCACGGCCTCGAAGTGATCGGTCCGCCGCTGCCGGAGTGATGCGCGCCCGACAGTGCGCGCCCGACAGTGCGCGCCCGGAGGTGCGCGCCCGGAGGGACTCGAACCCTCGACAAGATGCTTAGAAGGCACCTGCTCTATCCAACTGAGCTACGAGCGCGGGACGAAACGGTGACACCGACCGCCACGGACTTTCTAAGCTGGAAGTGTGCCCGACTCAACACGGCTGACCTATCCCGAGGTCGGCGCCACGGCAGGCGACCTGCCGATCGGCTATCGACACGTTCGCCGATCTGCTGTGCTTGGGCACGGCCGGGCTCGCTTCGTCGAGGTCGCCCAACAGCTCATGGAGTGGGGGATGCACCACCGTGCCGGTCTGGATGTGCGCGCATCCAGTCCCGTCGCTGCCCTGGGAGTCGACGTGGGCATACGCACCGGCTTCGGACCACTGCGGCTGACGGCACCATGCCGCATCGTGGCCGTCGTCGACGAGCCAGCCAGGCAAGGATTCGCCTACGGGACCCTTCCCGGTCATCCAGAGCATGGAGAGGAACGCTTTGCAGTCGAGCTGCGAAGCGATGGCACCGTCGTACTCGACATCGTGGCGTTCTCCCGGCCCGCGACGTGGTGGGCCCGCCTCGGCAGGCCGGTCAACGACTACCTACAGGATCGGCTCACGCAGCGGTACCTCGACGCGTTGGCGGTCTGAACGTCCCTGACCCGGACGGGTTCCGGCGGATGCAGTCGTCTTGAGGACAGCGTCGTCGTCACGAGGAGTTGCCCAAGCGCGCGACAAAGCGCTCACGATCCACGATCACGCGGGACACGACGCCTCGACCGATGGTCGTGTTCGCTCCCTGCCAGGCGTGAATGTCGAAGCGCAGGTTGCGCCCTTCCACGGCGGACAGGACGGCTTCGACGGTGACATCGGTACCTACCGCACTGGCGGCCAGGTGGTCGAGTTCCACCCGCGTGCCCACCGTGGTGGCGCCGTCGGCGAGGTGGCCATGCAAGGTCCGTACGGTGATCGCTTCCGACCAGGCGATCAGGCGCGGCGTTCCGAGCGCCGCTACGTCGCCGCTACCCAGTGCGGCCGCGGTGTCGGCCTCTCCGACAGTGAAGGAACCCGACGCTGCCAGCCCCACTTCGATCGTCATGCCACCGCAGCGTAGGTGTCTGGAGAAACGAGTCGGACAGGCGGCTTGGCCGACCGTGAAAGGATTCCCATACGGATCTGCCGGGGACGGGCGGGCACGAGAGCCAAACATGGGAGTCAGCTTTGATCGAGGCACGCGACGGCCGACGGGTCGTCATCACCGGTGTCGGGGTGCTGGCGCCGTGCGGCATCGGCGTCGACGAGTTCTGGGCAGGGCTGTCGAAGCCAGCCAAGCCGGAGACCAACCGCCGGGTCGAGAGCTTCGATCCGGTCGAGTGGGGCCTCAAGCACGTCGAGGTACGTCGCATCGAGCGCTTCGCTCAACTTGCTATCGCCGCTGCTGACCTCGCCCGCCGGGATGCCGGGATCGACCAGGACTCCCCGTACGCCCCGAGTCGCTCCGGCGTGATGTTGGGAACCGGGATCGGTGGTGCCTACGCCTGGGAGATCAATGCCGACGTTTTGATGGACAAGGGAGCGAAGTACGTCTCGCCGCTGGTTGTTCCCATGGTGATGCCTAATGCGGCCGCGGCCCACGTCTCGATCCGCAGTGGCTTCACCGGACCAGTCGAGACCATCACCACCGCCTGTGCCGCGGGAACCCATGCGGTCGGCCATGGGGCACGGCTGATCGCATCCGGGCGCGCCGATGTCGTCCTCACCGGTGGCAGTGAGTCCTCCCAGACGCCGGTCCTGAACAATGGCTTCCTGAACATGAAAGCCCTTTCGCCCACTGGCATCTCGCGCCCCTTCGACAGAGCCCGGGACGGATTCTGCTCGGCGGAGGCGGCGGCGGTCCTGGTGCTGGAGGAGTACGAAGCGGCCAAGGCCCGAGGCGCGACGATATATGCCGAGATCGCGGGTACCGCCTCCACGGCAGATGCGCACCACATCACCGCTCCCGCGCCGAATGGGGCTGGCGCGATCGCCTGCATGAGAGCGGCCCTGGACGACGCCGGGGTGCCGGCCGATGCGGTGACCCATGTCAATGCGCACGGCACCTCGACCCAGTTGAACGACGCCGCCGAGGCGATTGCCGTCAAGGAGGTCTTCGGCTTAAACCGACCTGCGGTCACCTCCATCAAGGGTGTCACCGGGCATTCGCTCGGTGCGGCTGGTGCGGTCGAGGCGGTTGCCCTGGCCCTGACCTACCGGCACCGTGAACTTCCGCCGACGATGCATGTCACCGAACTCGACCCGGCTCTGGACGTCGACGTTGTGCTCGAACCGCGCTCCTGGGAGCCGACGGTTGCGGTATCGAACTCGTTCGCCTTCGGCGGGCACAACGGCACGCTGGTGTTCCGCCCGATCTGATCAGGGTTGCGTCGGATTGGCGGGTCACGCCGTCCGCTTTGAGAGGTCCTCCAGCAAGGCGCGAGCTCGGTCGGCCAGCCCAGCCGTGTCTGCGTCGCTGGGAAGCGTGGCTGGGGCCAAGCTGCCGCCGACTCCGACGGCCAGTGCACCGGCATCAAGCCAACGCCGAATATCTTGCGGGACAATGCCTCCGGTAGGTATGAAGGCCGCGCCGGGGAACGGGCCGCGCAAGGCTTGCAATCCGGCAGGCCCGACGAGTTGGGCCGGAAAGAGCTTCATGGCTTCGATCCCGAGTGCCTGGACCTGCAGCACTTCGGTTGGCGTGAGCACCCCTGGAAGGACCAGCCGACCGGTGTCGAGCATGGCTTCGACAAGCGGCACCGGGCTGCCCGGCGAGACGAGGAAGTCGGCCCCGGCGTCGTCGGCTCGCGCGACGTCGTCGACGCGGCGGATGGAGCCGATCCCCAGGAGTACGTGGCTTGCGGCCTCGCGGCGGAGCCCGGCCAGGACGGCGCAGCAATCAGGGGTCGTACCAGTGACTTCGAGAACATCCACCCCCGCTTCGAGCAGGGCCCGACCGACCATGAGAGCGTCGGGGCCGGTGGGCGACCGGATCACCACGACGAGGCCGCGTTGTGCGATCTGGCTCAACACTGCCGCAGACCTGGACAGCTCCTCGGAAGTGCCGGTCACCGGACGTCCTCCGGGTGATGATCTCCGGGCTCCAGATCCCGGAGCGAACGCGGCAGATCAGCGGGGTTGTCACCACGGGTCGCGACGGCGTAAGCAGCGCAAAGCTCCGCGCGCTGCAGCCGCGAGACCATCGGGGCATCATCGAGCCAACCGGACAGATAGCCGGCGGCAAACGCGTCGCCGGCTCCGGTCGGGTCGACCACGGCAACAGTGCGGGCCGGCATCCAGACGATGTCATCGGCAGTGATGGCGCAGGCTCCCCGGTGGTCGTGCAGCACGATCGTCGTGGCCGTTGACCGGCCCAGCTCGGCCTGGATCCGGCTCGGATCATCGGTTGCCATGAGGAGCGCGGCCTCCGACGTGGACAGGAAGAGGGTGTCCGCACCATGAAGTAACGGCGCCAGTACGTCCGTTGCATCGCCGTCGCCAAGCAGCCCGCGCCGTACGTTCGGGTCAACCGAGATGTGCACCCGCCGGTTTCGGGCCAGATCGACCAGCTGGGCGATCACCTCGCGGCCCGTGTCGGAGATCAGTGCGGTGATCCCAGTCAGATGCAGAACGCGACCCGAGCACAGATAGTCCACGTCGAGATCCCGCAGGCGGACTCGGCTCGCCGCCGAACCGGACCGGTAGGCGTGGTTGGTCAGACCGCTGAATGCGTCGACTTCCTTGAAGTAGACCCCGGTCGACGCCGACTGGTCCACGACGACGCGCGAGACGTCGACTCCCGCACCGCGCAGCGTGCACAGACCCTCGACCCCGAAGGGATCCGCGCCGACGGCACCAACCCATCCCACCTGGTGGCCGAGCCGGGCCAGACTCAGCGCGACATTCACTTCCGCGCCGCCGATCGACTTCCGGAGAAGGGGTGATGCGGCCAAGCTCGATCCGACATCGAAGGGCTCGACCACGGCGAGTAACTCACCGAGCGTAGTGACCTCGACATCACTCACCTAGAACAGTCCGTGTCCGGGGGAGTAATGCTCAAGCGCACCCAGATCGAGACGGAGACCGAGGCCGGGGCCGGCGGGGACCGCGAGCATGCCGTCGGAATCGAGGGTGAAGCCGCCCGCCACCAGCTCGTCGATGTACGGCGAGCCCGTCTTGTACTCCACGAGGTTCGTCCCTGGCAACGACGAGGCGAGTTGTAGGTCAGCAGCAAGACCGATCGCGGTGTTCCAGCCATGCGAGATGAATTTCACCCCGAACGCCTCAGCCATCCACGCCACCCTCCGTGATTCGCTGAGTCCCCCGGCCTTGGTCGTGTCCGGCTGGACGATGTCGAACGCGCCTGCCGAGAGGTATCGCAGGAAGTCCTGACGCCGGGTGAGCACTTCGCCACCGGCGACCGGAACCTTGGCCTGGCGACGTAGGGCGACATAGCCGTCGAGATCGTCTGGATGAAGCGCCTCCTCGAACCAGGCGACGCCGTAGTCCGCGAGCATCTCCGAGGTTCGCAGGGCCCACGTGAACCCATTGGGCCAGAAGGCGTCCGAGCCGCCCGCGTCGACGGCCAGCAGGGCATCCGGTCCGACCGCGTCACGGGCCGTACGAACGGAGCTCTCGTCCTCTCCCGGACCCCGCCGGCCAAACCCGCCCCAGCCGATCTTGAAGGCAGTGAACCCCTGAGCCACCAGCTTGCCCAGCACGTCGGTCAGCGTGGCATCGTCCTCGATCAGCACCGAGGCGTACGGCTGAACCCGGTCGCGGTACCGCCCTCCGAGCAGAGAGCTCACCGGAAGTCCGGTGACCTGGCCGAGGATGTCCCAGAGGGCTATGTCGATTCCGCTGATCGCGTGGGTCAACGTACCGCCGCGACCGAGCCAGAACGTGTTCTCATGGAGGGTCTGGCTGACCTTGTCCGGCTCGAGCGCGTTGGCGCCTCGACAGATCGGGGTCAGGACGTCGAGCGCGGCCCGCACCAGCGCAGCACTGGAGAACACGCTGCCCACACCTACCACGCCCTCGTCGGTATGCACGGTCACCAGGGTGTGCACAACGTCGTCGGCTCGCAGTTCCCTCGTCCAGCCACCCTTGGGGGTGGCTCCGCGCAGTCCGGCAGCCCGAACGTCGGTGATCTTCATGCGGTCTGACCTCTCACGTCGAGAACGACTGCCTCGTTGGGCTCGAGCACGAAGTCCGGCCCCACGCACCCACCCTGAGTTCGCGTCGTGCTCAATACGACCGAGCAGATCGAGCCGATGTCGACTCTCGCGGAGCGCGGACTCAGATTCAGCGCGATGATCTTGTGATCAGCTGACCAACGCCGCTCGTACGCCAGCGCGTCGCTGGTGCGTTGCCCAAGAAAGGCGATCGCGCCATGGCGAAGGGCGGGATTCGCGGTGCGGAGTCGCAGCAATTCTCGATAGAGATTGAGCAGCGAAGACGGTTCACCGAGCTGAGCCTCGACGTTGACCTCGCCACCGTTGAGCGCGACAGGTAACCAGAGTTCGGACTCGGCTGCAGGCGAGAATCCGAAGTTGGGGCCGTTGTCCCATGGCATCGGAGTGCGGGTCGGGTCACGGCTCACCCCGCCGGATGCCCTGGCGAAATAGTCTCGCTGCCGCTCGCGGGCGACCGGCTGGTCGACCAGGCCCAGTTCGTCGCCGTAGAGCAGACAGGGCGTAGCGGCCAGAGTCAGCAGCAGGACTGCCGCAACCCGAGACTGCTCCGGACCGAGCCGAGTGGCCAGCCGTACCCGATCGTGGTTGCCCAGCGCCACGATCGGCCACGCGCCTGGGGGCATCGCTGCATACAGGGCCTCGAGTTCGCCGCGCAACAGATCGGCCCGCCAGCGCGTCTCCAGCAGCCGGAACGGGAAGGGCAGGTGCATCCCGTCGAGCGCCGTGCCGTAGTAGGCGGCCCAGTCCTCCCATGGCATGGCCTCGATCTCGGCGATCGTGACCACACCGGGGTAGCGGTCGACCACTGCCCGGATCTGTGCGAGAGCTGCCGGTGTGTCGGGGTGCCGCCGGTCGTAGACGTGGCGTTGGGCACCGAAGTCGGCGTGCTGCAGATCGAAGGAATTGGCGTTGCCCTCCGGGGCCTCCGGGTTGTCCCGAAGCTCCGGATCCTTCATGAGCATGTGCGCGACATCAATCCGTACGCCGTCGACGCCGCGATCGAGCCAGAATTCGAGTACCTCGAGCAGTGCTGCGCATACGTCGGGATGACGCCAGTTCAAGTCGGGCTGCTCGACGAGATGGGAGTGCAGGTAGAACTGCCCTGTGGCTGCGTCCCACTCCCAGACCGATCCGCCGGCTTCACTGGTCCAGTTGTTGGGCAGCCCGCCGTCCGGCTTTCCGTCCTTCCAGACGTACCAGTCTCGTTTCGGGTTCGTCCGCGAGGACCGAGACTCCACGAACCATGGATGCTGGTCGGAGGTGTGGTTGGGGATGTAGTCGACGATGATCCGCAGGCCGCGATCGTGGGCCTCGGACACCAGGCGGTCGAAGACGTCCAGGCTGCCGAAGAGCGGTGCAACCCTCCGGTAGTCGCTGACATCGAAGCCCTGATCGAGCATGGGGGAGGCGAAGAAGGGGCCGACCCAGATCGCATCGATGCCGAGCGTCGTAGCCAGGTAGTCCAACGACTGGATCAGGCCCTCGAGGTCTCCCACGCCGTCGCCGTTACCGTCGCGAAGGCTCGGCAGATGATTCTCGTAGATCACCGCGCTCTGCCACCACGCGGGTGACGCCGGGGCTGCCGGGTCCGTCGAATCGGCACGTTTCTCGACCACGCCGCGGGCCGTCACTGACATGGCCTCATCCCTTCGAGATCCCGGCCAGCATTCCCCGGACAAAGTGCTTCTGCATGGCGACGAAGACGATCATCGGCACCAGCATCGACAACATCGCCGCCGAAGTCAGTACCTCCCAACCATTTCCGCGCGAGGCCACCAGTCCGCTGACTGCCACCGTCATAGGGGCTACCTCGCGATAGCCGCCGAGGAAGATCAGGGCGGTGAGAAGGTCGTTCCACGTCCAGACGAATTCGAAGATCGCGAGAGCGGCCAGGGCAGGCCGCGAGATGGGCAACACGATCGCGAAGAAGATCTGGCTGGGGCTCGCTCCGTCGATTTGGGCTGCTTCGAAGAGTTCCCGTGGGAGGGCCGCGAAGAAGTTGTGCAGCAGGTAGATCGCGAAGGGGACGCCGTAGCCGAGATGGACCAGCCAGAGTCCCAAAAAGCTGCCGGCGAGGTCCAACCCGTTGAAGACGCGCAGCAGCGGCACGAAGGTGATCTGCACCGGGACGATGAGCAGGGCAACCATCGTGAGCAGGACACCGCGGCGGAAGGCGAAGCGCATGCACGCCAAGCCGTAGGCCGCCGCCGAGCTGACGACGACGGTGAGCAGGGTCGCCGGCACCACGATCGCCAGGCTGTTGAAGAAGCTCAACAGCATGCCGTCGCGATCGAGCACCCGGCGATAGTTGGCAAGCGTGTACTCACCGGCGTCGGCGAATGACTGCCACCATCCCGAGGACAGCACGTCGGTGGACGGACGGAAAGAACTGACCACCAGTCCGATCAATGGGGTCAGCCAGATGGCCGCAATGACGATGACGACCGCATGCACGGGTACCCGGGGCAGGCGGGGACGCCGCCGGGCGGGGGCTCGCCCGGCAGGGCGGGGGGTCGGGGTTTCCTCGATGACGGGGATCGGGGCCTGGACGACGAGCGGGACGGCCATGTCGGGTCAGATCTCCTGACCCTGACGGCGGAACTGGCGGAGGTTGTAGATCATGATCGGCAGGACGGCGATCATCAGCATCGTGGCGATTGCCCCAGCGCTGCCGCTGTCCCTAGCGGTGAACAGGGCTCGGTACATCACGGTCGAGAGCACATCGGTGCCATAGGCACCGTTGGTCATCACGTAGATGATGTCGAAGGCTTTGAGCGCGATGACCGTGACGGTTGTCGTCACGACGATGACCGTCGGCACCAGGATCGGCAGGGTGATGTAGCGGAAGGCCTGCCATTCGGATGCGCCATCGAGGCGCGCGGCGTCGAGCAGTTCGTCGGGAACCGATCGCAACGCGGCCGAGAAGATCACCATGGCGAACCCGGCCTGGGTCCACAGCGTGGCGGCGATCAGCGCGTAGTTGTTCGTGGCTTCGTCGATGATCCAGGCGACCGGTTGGAGGTTGGTGACGGCGGTGAGTACGGCGTTCACGGTGCCGGTCTGAGCAGCTACCGGCGGCTGGTAGTCGTACATGAACGTCCAGATGACGCCGGCCGCGACGGCGGAGACCGCGATCGGGAGGAACAGCGCCAGCTTGACCAGGGCGCCGTACCGGACCCGGTCGGCGAGGACGGCGATCACCAGTCCCACGAAGGCGGCCAACGACGGTAGGAGCAGCACCCAGAGGGCGGTGTTGCGCAAGGCGATCAGGGTGACCGAGTCCGTCAGCGCCGACACGTAGTTGTCGATGCCCACAAAACTGGTGCTGTCAGCGTTGAAGAAGCTCAGGATGACCGTCGAGACACCAGGAAAGACGAGGACGAATCCGACGATCATGGCCGCCGGGCCGAGGAAGAGCCAAGGGATGATCCGGCGGTACCAGGGTGAGGGCAGCCTGGCCAGCCCACGATCACCGAGGCGGAGGTAGGCGACCGCGACCACCAGAGTCAGGACCCCAGCGAGGGCGATCAACCACAAGCGGTCAGCGATCATGGCCGGCAGTCAGGCGCGGCCCGTCCGCTCGAGCGGATCGGGCCACCTCTCATCTGGTCTCCTCGATGGTGGCCAGGATGTCGTCGAGATTCTCAGGATTTTGCGTGTAGTCCAGGCCCGCACGCCAGAACGCGTCGACAGTGGTCTGCGGCATGAGTGAGTTCCCAAGAGAGTAGGTGCCCTCCGCGTCGACGAGGACCTGGCTGGCCTTCTGCAGGAAGTAGTCCTCGTAGACATCGTCACTGACGTTCAGGTTGGGTGAGAGCCAACGGCCGGTGCCGGCGATCAGCGTGCCCGCCTCGGGGGAGGCGAGGTACTTCACCAGCGCGACCGACTGCGGCGTCTCGTTGATCATGCCCACGATCTCTCCGGAGATCGAGCGGATCCCAGGTAGCTCGGGATCGAAATCAGGGACCGGAAAGAAGTCGAGCGTCTCGCCCGGCACCAGATCGGGGAGGGTGTCGGTGATGATGCCACCCATGAAGGTGGCCTGTTGCAGGATCGAACAGCCCGGCGGCTCGCTGAACATCGGGTTGGCGGCTTCGGCGAAGTTGCTGCTCAACGCCGTGGTCGTACCGCCGTAGACCATGCCCTCGGCCACGGTCTCCCCATAGGTCTCGAAGGCGGCCCGAACCTCCGGTGAGGTCCACGGCTCCAGGCCATCCGACCAACGTTGGTGAAACTCCGGTCCGGCCTGCCGAAGCAGGATCTCGTCGATGAAGTCTGCGGCCGGCCAGCCGCTGGCCGCACCGCTTTCCAGCGCGACGCACCACGGAGTACCGCCGGCGTCGGCAGACTCCGCAGCCCAGGCCTGCAACTCCTCCCAGCTCTCCGGATCGGTTGGGCCTGCATAGGTCGAGGGGTCGTACCAGATGAGCCCGCCCAGGTTGGCGGTGCTGAAGATCCCGAAGACCTGGTCGTCGAGGGACGCGGTCTCGAGCAGGCTTGCGGAGAAGTTCGCCTCGAGAACCTCGTCGCCCAGGACCTCGCGCAGGTCGACCAGGTTGCCCTCCTCGGCGAACGCCGAGATCTCCCCGATGGCCGGTGTCTCGACGAGATCGGGGGGATTGCCGCCCTCGACGCGCGTCTGCAGGACGGCCCCGAAATCGCGGGTGCCCTCGTACTGCACCTCGATGCCGGTGGCCTCCTCGAAGGGTGTGAGAACCGACATGAACGCGTCGAGCTCCTCGCCACCCAGCAGGCCCAGCATGGAGACCGACCCACCTATCTCTTCCCCGCCGGCCGCTTCGAGCGCGGCGTCGCGGGCGGCATTGCTCGCCGGGTCTGTCGCACTCGCGGCGGGCTCGGAGTCGCTGCACCCACCGAGAACCAGGGCGGCGGCGACGAGACCGGCCGAAACCGAACGGACCTGCTGCATGTCAGTCTTCCAGTGCTGAGTGGCGAGAGTCCCACGCGAAGAATCGGACCATAACAGGACTATCGTCGATTGTCGACAATCGACCTTTGCGCTAGGCTGTGTCTGGGGCAGGTGCCCAAACCCGAATCGTGCGGAGGTGGGCGTTGACCGACTTACTCGGACTGCGACGGGTGCCCGGGCTCTCCCGACGTGAGCAGGTTGCCGGAATCCTGCGCGATGCCATCACCGCCGGTCGGCTCAAGCCGGGCGACCGGCTGATCGAGACCGATCTCGCCGCCGAGCTGGGGACGAGCCGGGCGCCGGTACGTGAGGCACTGCGTCAGCTGGAAGAGCAGGGCTTGGTGGCCTCGTATCCCTACCGCGGGAGCGAGGTTCTCGGCGTTTCCCAGGACGAGATCGAGCAGATGCTGGTGCCGATCCGGGTCACCCTCGAACGATTCGCCTACGCGCGGGCACGCGGGCGCCTGCGCCCTGCTGACTTCGACCAGTTGCAGGGACTCGTCGAGGAGATGGCCAGCGCCGCCTCCGAAGACTCCGCGGACCGGCTCGCCGACGCCGACATCCGGTTTCACGAGTTGATCATCGTGGCATCCGAGCAGCGCCACTGCCTGCAGATCTGGCGGACGATCGAACCGCGCGTACGCGCCTACTTCCGGCGGGATGCACCTGCCCACGACGATCCCCGCGCGGTCGCGGCCCAACACCAGGAACTGCTCGACGTTCTTCGTACGGGCTCGGAGCAGGCACTGCTCGAGGCGACCGACCGGCATATCCACACCCACCCGATGCCCCACCCCGAGACCGGTGCTGACTAGTCCTGTCGTCGTGACTGGTGCCGGGTCGGGCATCGGTCAGGCGGTCGTGCTGGCGTGCGCCCGGCTTGGTGCCGAAGTCGCGGCTCTCGATATCGACGTGACCCGGGCCGAGGCCGTTGCAACCAAGGCGACAGCAGCCGGCTCCCCGATGGCCATCGGGGTGGAATGTGATGTCTCCCTCGAGGTGTCGGTGCGGCGCGCCTTCGACATCGTCGAGGAGAGATTCGGCGGCTTCGCCGCGGTCTGCGCCAACGCCGGAGTGGAAGTCAATGGACCGCTGCACTCCTTCGAGCTCGACCAGTGGAAGCGCGTCATCGACGTAAACCTGGTGGGCATGTTCCTGACCTGTCGCGAAGCGTTGCGTCGTCTCGTGGCCCGTGGCGCGACCGGATCGATCGTCTGCACCTCCTCGCCGGCCGCCTTCGTCGGCTTCTCCGGAGGTGGCAACAGCGCGTACGCCGCGTCGAAAGGCGGGGTCTCGGCCTTCGTGCGATCGGCAGCGATCGACTACGCCTCCCGCAGGATCAGGGTCAACGCTGTCGTCCCGGGGGCCACGGACACACCGTTGCTGCTCACCTCCTGCAGTGACGAGGCGGCCAAAGCCGCTGAACGCGAACGCATCACAGCGGCAGCCAGCGCCCAGATCCCCCTCGGCCGGCTGGCTAGACCTGACGAGGTCGCCGCCGCCGTGGTCTGGTTGCTTTCCTCGGAGTCCTCATACGTGACCGGCGCGCACCTGGTGTGCGACGGCGGCCTGCTGGCCAAGAGTGCCAATGACTTCTGACGAGAGCGCGAGAATGACCTCCAACCCCGCGATCGGCGCTACCACCTGGGTAGTCGCCGACGGCTACATCCCACCGCAGAGCACCGGACCGGCGCCGGCCATGACCAGTCACGACAGCGTGTGCCTGCTCAACGCCGGGGCGGTTGATGCGGTGGTCGAGATCGTCGTCTACTTCACCGATCGGCCGCCGGCTGGACCGTACGTCCTGCAGGTCGGCAGCAGGCGCGCGCACCATCAGCGGATCAACGACCTGCGTGATCCCGAGCCGGTGCCCATCGGAGTCGATTACAGCCTCGTCCTGTCCAGCAGCGAGCCGATCGTCGTCCAGCACACCCGACTGGACTCTCGCCAGGCAGCCAACGCGCTGATGTCGACCATCGCCTACGCCAGCGACAGGCACTAAGAGCCCTCAGTAACAGTCAAGGGGGCATCGCGACGGCCTAAGAGCGCGGAAGTCATGCACGCGGGCTCGACGAACCGGCGGTTTGCTTGGCCAGCCGATTCGTCCACAGGGCTCCTCCGACTATCCACATTCTCTGGGCTTCACATCCGAGTGGGAGGCCTGGTCGGCCACCCTCGGTGTTCCACATCGACACGAGGAGCGAATATGAACGGCAACACCATCACAGTCGTCGGCAATCTGACCAAGGATCCGACCATGAGGTACACGACCACAGGCAAACCAGTCACCGACTTCACCGTTGCTTGCAATCACGGATGGCGAGACCGGGACTCCCAGACATGGGTGGAGGGCGAGGCCTCGTTCTTCAAGGTCGAATGCTGGGAGACGATGGCTGAAAACGTCGTCGAGAGCATCCGCAAGGGAGATCCGGTCATCGTCGTCGGGCGGCTGAACCGGCGCACCTACGAGCAGGACGGCGTGACCAGGGAGTCCTGGGAAATCCGAGCGGACAACGTGGGAGCGGACATGCGAAAGCGTGCGGCAAGCCTGCGCCGGGTCCAACGCCAGAGCAATCAGCCCGTCGGCCAGCCGGCCGGCCAGGGTGAGCCTGCGATCGAGCACGCCGTCAACCGGGATGACCCGGCCGGCGGCCAGCAGCGGGTGGGTCCGCCGCCGCCCATCGCGGAGGTTGTCGACTTGGCGGTGGCCGGCTGACCTTCATTGCCGTCGGCCTCTGGCTACGGGGCGAGCGCCTCCCGAGTCGGAGCCCGACCGGCAGAGATCGCGTTCTGCTGAGAGAATGGGCGTGATCTCTGCTCCGCACTCGACTCTCGAAGGACAGCCTCTCCCTTGGCCCAGTACATCTATTCCATGAATCGTGCTCGCAAGGCACACGGCGACAAGGTCATCCTCGATGAGGTCACCTTGGCGTTCCTGCCCGGCGCCAAGATCGGTGTCGTCGGTCCGAACGGGGCCGGCAAGTCCACCGTCCTCAAGATCATGGCCGGCCTCGAACAGACCTCGAACGGGGAGGCTCGGCTCTCGCCCGGCTACTCGGTGGGCATCCTGTTGCAGGAACCTCGGCTCAACGAGGAACTCGACGTACGGGGCAACGTGGAGGAGGCGGTCGCCGACCTGCGCCAGACGCTGGCTCGCTTCGAAGAGATCAGCGAAGCCATGGCCGAGCCCGATGCCGACTTCGACGTCCTGCTGCCCGAACAGGGCGAGCTGATGGACAAGATCGAGCACGCCGACGGCTGGGAGTTGGACAACCAGATCGAGATGGCGATGGACGCACTGCGCTGCCCGCCGGGCGATGCCGACGTCACGGTGCTCTCCGGCGGTGAGCGACGCCGCGTGGCGCTGTGCAAGTTGCTGCTGCAAAAGCCCGATCTGCTGCTGCTCGACGAGCCGACCAACCACCTCGACGCCGAGAGCGTGCAGTGGCTCGAACAGCACCTCGAGAAGTACGAAGGCACCGTTGTCGCCGTGACCCACGACCGGTACTTCCTGGACAACGTCGCGGAGTGGATTCTCGAACTCGACCGTGGCCGCGCCTACCCCTACGAGGGCAACTACTCGACCTACCTCGAGATGAAGGCCGCCCGGCTCAAGGTCGAGGGGCAGAAGGACGTCAAGCGGCAGAAGCGCCTCGCCGACGAGTTGCTCTGGGTGCGGTCCAACGCGAAGGCCCGGCAGACCAAGAGCAAATCCCGGCTGGCCCGCTACGAGGAGATGGCCGCCGAGGCGGAGAAGACCCGCAAGCTCGACTTCGAGGAGATCCAGATCCCGCCTGGTCCCAGGCTGGGCAACCTCGTCATCGAGACTGCCGACCTCACCAAGGGTTTCGGGGACCGCCTGCTGATCGATGATCTGTCATTCACCCTGCCGCGCAACGGCATCGTCGGCGTGATCGGCCCGAACGGGGCCGGGAAGACGACCCTGTTCAAGATGCTGATCGGCGACGAGAAGCCAGACGACGGCGAGATCAAGATCGGTGACTCGGTGAAGATCTCCTACGTCGAGCAGAACCGGGAAGGTATCGACCCGAAGAAGAATGTCTGGCAGGTCGTCAGCGACGGACTGGACTTCATCAAGGTCGGTCAGGTCGAGATGCCCTCCCGCGCGTACGTCGGCGCGTTCGGCTTCAAGGGGCCCGACCAGCAGAAGCCGGCCGGAGTGCTGTCGGGTGGGGAACGCAACCGGCTCAACCTGGCGCTGACCCTCAAGCAGGGCGGGAATCTGCTGCTGCTCGACGAGCCGACCAATGACCTCGACGTGGAAACCCTCGGCAGCCTGGAGAACGCGCTACTGGAGTTCCCGGGCTGCGCAGTGGTCGTCAGCCACGACCGGTGGTTCCTCGATCGGGTCGCCACCCACATCCTCGCCTACGAGGGCGATTCGAACTGGTTCTGGTTCGAGGGCAACTTCGCCAGCTACGAGGAGAACAAGATCGAGCGGCTCGGACCGGAGGCGGCCCGTCCGCACCGGGCCACCTATCGCAAGCTCACCCGCGACTGAGCGGGACGACAAGCATGTCCCGTCGGCGCGTGCCGGTGCCGATGCGCTGGGCCGACCAGGATCCCTTCCAGCACGTCAACAATGCGGCGTTCCTGACCTACCTCGAGCAGGCCCGGGTCGAGATCTTCTTCTCCGACGCCGAGGGTGAAGGCCTCACCACCCTGTCGGAGGGTGTCGTGGTCGTACGGCACGAGATCGACTACAAGCGGCCAGTCATCTATTCGGCTCGCCCGTTGATCGTCGAATGCTGGATTTCGCAGTTGAGGGCGGCTTCATACCGCGTCGAGTACCGGGTCCACGACGGGGACACCCTTGCGGTGACTGCCAACTCGTTGCTGGCCACCTACGACATCCAGGCCGCCCGGCCGCGCCGGATCACGCCGGACGAGCGGATCTACCTCGGACAATTCCTCGACACCGATTCTTGACCAGGGGTCCTCGAACTCCTGGGGCGGACCTGTGCTCGATCTCCGGCCGCGATGGCTGCGGGTCAGGGCTCCGGAAAGCGGTTGATCATGCTCTGCGCGGCCATCGTCAGATAGTTCCAGAGCGTCTCGTCCTGTTCGGGGGTCAGCTCGAGGCTGTCTACCGCCGCCCGCATTCTGAGCAGCCAGGCGTCCCGCTCGATCTCCCGGATGGCGAACGGCGCGTGCCGCATCCGCAATCGCGGGTGGCCCCGTTGTTCGGAGTAGGTGGTGGGACCGCCCCAGTACTGCTCGAGGAACATCCGCAGCCGCTCCTCGGCCGGGCCGAGGTCTTCCTCCGGATACAGCGGCCGCAGGGTCGGGTCATCTGCCACGCCGGCGTAGAAATGAGCGACGAGTCGCTGGAAGGTGTCGTGGCCGCCGACTTCGGAGTAGAAGGTTCGAACGCGGCGATCGCTGGTTGGCATCTACTCGATGGTGCCCGACGCTTCGGACTCAGCTGCGCGCGGGGGCGAAGCCGCTGAGGCGGACGGGTCGGTCAGCCGATTCTCGGGTGCGGGACTGCTACCACCGCGCCGGAAGAGGCCGAGGAGCAGGAGCGAGACCAACCCCAGCACGCCCGACCAGGTCACCACCGCGCCGGCCGAGATCTGCTCAGCCGCAGCCCCCGCTCCGAGAATCGCGAGGCCCTGGCAGGCAAACAGTCCGCTGACGGCGACGCCGAAGGCCCGGCCACGAAACGCGGCCGGGACGGCACGTACGAACGTCACATTGAGCGGGATGATGTAGCTGGCGCCGAAACCGGACAGCACGAAAAGGCCCAGCACCACCGGGAAAGTCTCGACGAGTCCGGCCAGGATCAGCGGGAGCACGGCTAGGACTGCAAGCGGATAGGTCAACCTTTCTCGCAGATCGGGTGGGCACAACCGGCCGATCACGATCCCGCCGATGACCAGACCGACCGGATTGGCAGCGAGAAACAACCCGATGCCCAACGAGCCGTACCCGAAGCCGTCCACAAAAGGCGCGGCGATGCCCTCCGGGGCGGTCACGAACAACTGGCCGACCCACAGCAGGGCGACGATGCGCAGCAGGAGCCGGTCACCGGCCAACAGCCGTAGGCCATCGACGGTCTCGCGCCACAAGGACGTGGAGGCGCCAGACTGGCTGGCCGAGGGTGGCCGGTCCTTGACACCCCACCGAATCAGTGCTGCCGAGACGAGAAACGTCGCGGCATCGACCAGCAGCGCACCCCGGGCCGAAATGGCCAGGACCAATACCCCACCTCCGACAAATCCGAGCACCTGGGCCGCCTGGCTGCTGATGTTGGTCACCGACGTGCCGACCGCATACCGATCCCCTTCCAGGACGTCAGGCATCAGAGCCGAGCGGGCAGACTCGAAGGGCGGCGCCAACAGCGACGCGGCGAAGAGCAGCCCCACCATCACCCACAGCGGCAACCCGGGTATGACCAGGCTGGCCACCATCGACCCGCGCACGAGGTCGGTGCCCACCAGAACCGAACGACGCCGCAGCCGATCAGCGAACGCCGACAGGAACGGGCCGCCCAGAACCCAAGGGGCGTAACTGATGCCGAACGTCGCAGCTGCCAGGAAGGGGGAGTCGGTTGCGTCATATACCAGAACTGTCAGGGCGAGCCGAGCCAGTTCGTCACCGACCAGCGATAGCAGGTGGGCAGCGAACAGGAAGCGGAACTCCCGCACGGCGAAGACCTCGCGGTAGGTCGCCGGGCGTTCGGCATCCGATGCGCGCCCGCGCGATCGGCGCCGTCCCATCACAAAGATCATTCTCCCGTACGACGTCGAAGGCTGCTCCACGACAGGGTGGGTTATGGCAGTGGCCCGGGATTGCCGAAGCCGGACTCGCCCATGCCCAGGATCGACATGGGGCTGGCGATGTCCAGCTCGGCGAAGCGCTGCGCGATCCGAAGCCGCAACTCGCGGGCGACCCGCCACTGATCGGCGGTCGTGGTGCGGAGCTGCAGGCGCAGGATGATCGCACTGGCCGTGATCTGCTCCACTCCGAGAGACTCCGCCGCACCGAGGACCATGTCCGCCCATGCCTCGTCCTGCACCAGGGCGTCGCCGGCCTCCTGCATCGCCTGCCGGGCAAGGTCGAGATCGGTCTCGTGCGCCACGGGAACGTCGATGACCACCTGGGCATAGCCCTGACTCTTGTTACCGACCCGGATGATCTCTCCGTTGCGGACGTACCAGACCACCCCGGCGTTGTCCCTGAGCCGGGTGGTCCGCAGACTCACGCCCTCGATCGTGCCGGTGGCCTCACCGAGATCGACGACGTCGCCGACGCCGTACTGATCCTCCAGTATCAGGCCGATTCCGGACAGGAAGTCCTTGACCAGATTCTGAGCGCCGAAGCCGAGGGCGACTCCGACAATTCCGGCACTGGCCACGATGGGCGTGAGATTGATGCCCAGCTCGCCCAGGATCAGCACGACCGTGATCGTCAGGATCACGATCGAGGCGAAGCTGCGCATGACGGAGCCCATTGCCGCCGCACGCTGGCTGCGCCGCTCGGTTGGGATGACCGAGTCCCGAAGACTGTTCCGCGCCCGGGTTCCAAGCGGCCGGAGGATGACCGGCGTATCGCCGCTGGCCGTGCGCGCGGTGAGGCGTCCGATCGCCCGATGCAGGAGAAAGCGGGTGACCAGCGCGGCGACCAGGATCACCACGATCTTCGCCGAGCTAACCGCTATCGCCTCGACCCGCTCGGACACCCAGGACGGCAGCACGTTGGCAATCGAAGTCGCCAGGTGCAGATTCATCACGGGAACAGGGTGCCAGCCCGACCTTGGACGGCGGCAGCTGCATCCGGCGAAGGGTTCGGCTGGGTATCTGGTGCGCCAACTCCGGCGGTTACGAGGCATGATGTGGCGACATGGTCGCCCAGTCCGGGCTCGCAGCCGGCGGTTCGCACCGGGCGCTCTGCGAAGGGTGACGCATGGCGCGAGACTCGGTGACCTTGCTTCTCAACGCGACGTACGAACCTCTGTGCGTCGTTTCTGCGCGTCGCGCCGTCGTGCTCGTCCTGTCTGCGAAGGCCGAGAGCGTCCAAGACAGCGGGCTGGCCATGCACAGCGCCACCCTCTCGGTTCCGGTCCCTGCCGTCATCCGGCTGACGAGATACATCCGGGTGCCTTACCTGGGGCGTACGCCGTTGTCGCGCCGGGCGGTGTTCGCCCGGGACGCCGGCAAATGTGTCTACTGCGGGATCGCGGCAACGAGCATCGACCACGTCGTGCCACGCAGTCGCGGCGGAACGCACAGCTGGGACAACGTGGTGGCCGCCTGCCGGCGGTGCAACCATGCCAAGGCCGACCGAACCTTGGCCGAACTCGGATGGCGGCTGCGCACGGTCCCGCAGGCACCGCGAGGCGCATCCTGGCATCTGTTCAGCCAGGGGATCGCCGACACCGCCTGGCAGGAGTGGCTCGAGCCAGCAGAGGCGGTCAGCGCCTAGGGGTCCATCCTGGCCGCGTCACGCAGTCACCCCGATCCCGTCCGGCTCCGCGGATCGCCGTAGCGTGCGATGCATGACTCAACCCCATGAGCTCAGCGCTTTGGACCAGGCCGCCGCCATCCGCGAGCGCGCGATTAGCCCGGTCGAATTGGTCGAGCACTACCTCGACCGGATTGTCGCAATCGATCGCCCGGATGATGCATTTGCCGGTCTCGGTGCCTTCTTCAGCGTCACCCGCGATCAGGCCAGAGAGCAAGCCGTCGACGCCGAGCGGGCGGTACTAGCCGGCGAAGAGCTCGGGATTCTGCACGGCGTTCCGACTGCCATCAAAGATCTCAACCTCACCGCCGGAGTGCCGACGACGTTCGGCTCGGTGACGATGCGCGACTTCGTTCCCGATGTCAGCGACGTGGTCGTGGACAAGTTGCGCGCCGCCGGCACGATCAGCCTTGGCAAGACGGCGACGCCGGAATTCGGCTTCCCGTGTTACACCGAACCCGCCTTCGCCGGCCCGGCGCGCAATCCCTGGGACACCGAACGGCTGTCCGGGGGTT
>JAABUS010002157.1_pt1 | contig 38526 bp, 34 predicted proteins | sample 5560161 | NCBI WGS metagenome assembly JAABUS01 (sample SAMN10711885, study PRJNA513376) | rock metagenome | isolation source: Antarctica rocks | place: Antarctica: Victoria Land, Trio Nunatak nord | collected 2016-01-04
TCTTGTTTAACGCATTCAGCTCATCATAGTGAGCACTTATAGCTGCAATTAATTGCTCTTTTGTCATATCAAGGAATAATTAGTTCCTTAAATTTACAATTACGTTGCGACAATTTGAAATGCACCCAAAATTAGTCTATAAAATTAATAGACTATATATTTGCACAACTTTAATAGTAAAATTAATTATGAGTCAGAAACGCTTCCTCACCTGTTGTTGTTGTAAATCATAATCTATCCTCTTACATCTTCTAATATTAATTAATCGTATTTTTTTATAATGACTCAGATGAATAACCGTAAAATAAGTAAAAGCTTATCGCCTTTAAAATCAATTCAAACTAATCACCTGATTAAAACCAGCATGGTACTGTTGGTGTCATTCTTTTTTATAACAAGTAGTTTTTCCCAGGGTAATAACCTCATTGAGATTTCAGGGCAGGTAATCAATCAGCAAACAAAGGAGCCTTTGCAATCAGTGAGCGTGAACATCAAAGGAACTATAGCAGGAACCGTTACAAACAGCACAGGACATTTCATGCTTAAAACAAAAGCAAAGTTTCCTCTTAAGCTGGTGTTTTCATCAGTGGGTTTTCAACCACAGGAATTCGATGTGGAAGGTGTAGGATCTACATTACAGATTGCATTGGTTACTCAAACTATGCTGGGAAAAGAAGTAGTGGTTACTGCTTCAAGAGTGGAAGAAAGTATATTGAAATCTCCGGTAGCTATAGAAAAGCTTGATATCCGTGCCATCAGGGAATCTCCTTCTCCTGGTTTTTATGATGCGCTTGAAAATGTAAAAGGAGTGCAGATGACCACATCAAGCCTTACTTTCAAAGTGCCGAACACACGTGGCTTTAATATTCCAAACAACTTTCGTTTCATGCAATTGGTTGATGGGGTAGACATGCAGGCGGCTACCTTAGGCGTGCCTTTAGGTAATGCCATTGGTCCGACCGAGCTCGACATTGCCAGTGTGGAAATCACGCCGGGCGCTGCTTCCGCTCTTTATGGCATGAATGCTATCAATGGCATGGCCAACCTTATTACAAAAAGTCCGTTCCAGTACCAGGGCTTAAGCATCTATCAGAAATCAGGTTTAAATCATGTTGGTGGAACGGGAAGAGATATAAGTAATCTCACTGAAACAGCTTTCAGGTATGCAAAAGCATTCAATAATAAGTTTGCATTTAAAATCAATGGAAGCTACATGAGAGGTACCGACTGGCTTTCCAATAATACAAACGATCAGAATCCTAATAATCTTTATACAGCAAACCCCGCTTTTACTGAATTATCAGGCAATCAAAATAATCCTGCTTATGATGCCTGGAATAAATATGGTGATGATAATGGCAGCAATGCCGTTACTATAAGCGGCGTAAATAATATTCCTGGTAAATCAAATAACCAAAGCATCATTGTTAGAAGAACAGGTTATTGGGAAAAGGATGTGGTGAACCCTGTTGTGGACAACCTAAAATTTGATGCAGCGCTGCATTACCGCATTAACGACAAGGCAGAACTCTCTTATTCGTACCGTATTGGTAAGATGGATGGTGTGTTCCAGAGAGGTAATAAAATTCAGCTCGATAATGTGATCGTTCAAAATCATAAGCTCGAATTGAAAGGATCTAACTTTTTTATCCGGTCCTATATGTCGCTGGAAAATACCGGTGATTCTTATAACATCAAACCTTTGGTGGATAATCTTGACATTACCAGCGGAGGGACCAATGCTATCTGGTGCGCTACATTCAAATCTGTATTACAAAATGATATCAATGATAAGGTTGACTTAGGTATTGCATTGAGAAATGCAAGAACTGCTGCTGATAAAGGAAGAGTGGAACCCGGTACAGCTGCTTTCGATAACCTGAAAAATACTATCATCAAAATTAATAATTGGGACAATGGCGCTGTTATAGGGGGTGCTCCTGCAACAGGTGGTGCCTGGTTAAGGCAATTGAGCCATACTTACCATACGGATGCGCAATGGAATCTTTCTAACAAAATAAAAATATTTGATCTGCTGGTTGGTGCCGATGCAAGAATTTATGAAGTGATCCCCGATGGAAATAATTTCGTTGATTTTTCAAGACCTGCTGCGGATAGAAATAAACCACTCGCAGACGGAAGCTTTGGTAAAAATGTTTATTATAAAAAGTTCGGTGGCTTCGCACAGGTGACAAAAACATTCTTTGAAGAAAAGTTAAAAGTTTTCGGATCATTACGCCTTGACTATAATCCTGAGTTTACACCAAAACTGAATCCCCGGATCGCAGCAGTATATACTGTTTCGGAAAAACATAATTTCAGGGCATCATTTCAAAACGGATATCGTTTCCCTGCACTATTTGAAGCGTTGTCTTTCGTAAATAATGGCAACATCAGGAGGGTCGGTGGATTGTCTTATATCAATGAAGGATTAGGTTATCTTAATAATTCCTATACCTTAACATCTGTCAATAACTTTAACGCAGCGGTTAATAAGGACAAAGCCAGTGGTCTTGCTGCGAATGATGCCGCATTAAAGAACAGGGCCTTGCTGGAAGTTACTGCGCTCTCCCCTACTACCCCTGAAAGTATCAACTCATTTGAAGCAGGCTATAAAAGCATTCTGTTAGATAATAAGCTGGTGCTTGATATAGACGCGTATTATAATAGATACAGCGGATTTTTGGGACAGGTAGAAGTATCGGTGCCAAAGGCCAATACTGTTAAGACAGGAACTGATGAAGCTGTTATTGGAATGCTTGCAGCTAACAGGGACGTGCAGCAAACAAGGTACAGGGTGTACACCAACGCAAAAAATGATTATACCAACTATGGCTCTTCTTTAGGACTGACTTACAATTTTTATAAGAAGTACACCTTGTCAGAAGCGTAAGTTATAATAATATTAAGAGCAATGTAAAGCAGGATGTTTTTGTAACCGGATTCAATACACCTGTATGGGCCACTAATATTTCATTTGGCAACCGTGAGATTGTAAAGAATTTTGGTTTCAATATAGTCTGGCGATGGCAGGATGCTTTTTATTGGGAAAGCCCGTTGGTGAACGGAGCAGTACCGGCGTATGCTACCTTTGATGCACAGGCTACTTATCGTGTGCCTGCATCAAAAGTAAGTATCAAGGTTGGAGGTGCTGATATTTTTAATAAAGCATATTTTCAGTATGCAGGCGGTCCTACAATTGGTGGTCTGTATTACGTAGCTATTACCATTGATGATTTATTAAAATAGCTATCAGCGATCAGCCGTCAGCTATCAGGAGAAAAACGGATGAGGTATTTTCCTCCTAATAACTGATAGCTGACGGCCAATAGCAAAAGCGTCTAATTACAGTAAACACAACAGAAGTATTAAATGATTGAGCAAAAAGAAATAGCAGCGCTGTCGATGGAAAAGCAACGGGTTTCAAAAGCAGGCAATAACCTTTTCCCGGTATTTTTAAAACTGGAAAATCTTAGTGTGCTCATTATAGGCGGCTCTGATGTGGGATTGGAAAAATTACTGACAGTCCTTCATAATTCACCCGGCACAAACATTACCGTTGTTTCAATAACTGTTACTGATGCCATTGTACATCTTGCAAGTCAGCATTACAATATAGATATCATACAAAGGCCTTATAAAATTACAGACCTGGCTGAAGCTCAATTAGTTTTTGTAGCAATAAAAGACTCCGGGCTTGGCAAACAAATTTATGAGGAGGCCAGGCAAAATGGTTGCCTGGTAAATGTCGCAGGTCAACCTGCTTTATGTGACTTCTACCTAAGCTCTATTGTAAAAAAGGGTAATCTTAAAATCGCTATCTCTACTAATGGCAGGTCACTTTCTATTGCAACGAGGTTAAAGGAAATTATTGATGGGCTGATCCCTGATGAAGTAGAAAGTGCTTTACAGAATATAACCACCCAACGGCCTGGCATAAGCGATGATACGCTTGATAAAAAATTGTACCGGTTAAACGATCTTTCGAAGTTAGTGGTTGCAAAGCAAATCAGTCTGGAAGAAACCGGCAAGCCGGAACAAAAACAATGGCAGAATATTGTTAAGTGGTGTTTGCTTGCATTTATGTTTATGATTTTAGGCTATGCGGTTTTTTCGTTATTGCCTCATGTAGATGTGGTTAATTTAGGTAAAGAGATAAGAGGCCGTGTTGATGTTCCAATGTTTTTAACAATGCTGCTTACAGGTTTTATAGCGCAGATGGTAGATGGTTCTTTGGGAATGGGTTACGGAACTATCTCAACAACTTTTCTTTTAGCAACTGGGGTAAATCCGGCTATTGTTAGTAGCAGGGTGCATACGGCAAGGGTTTTTTCAAGCGGTGTATCGGGATACAGCCATCACCGGTTTGGCAATATAAATAAAAAATTATTTAAAGCCCTTGTTATACCAGGAATTATCGGGGCTATAATCGGAGCAACCTGCGCTTACTTCGGCCAGGCATATGCTTCTTATGTAAAGCTTCCACTTTCATTATATACATTATACCTTGGCTATTATATCGTGCGCAAAGCATTTAAAAAGCAAAATACAAATGACAAAATTAAAAAAGCCGGTTGGCTCGCATCATTAGGTGGTTTTATGGATGCTTTCGCCGGTGGTGGCTGGGGAACACTGGTAACAAGTACCCTTATTTCAAAAAGGAAAACCCCCCGTTATGTAATCGGATCTGTATGCTTAGCCGAATTCTTTGTTGTGCTTGCAAGCACTATTACTTTTTTTATATTTCTTAAAAGTATTCCACTGGCAGATGTGGCAGGACTTATTATCGGTGGATTAATAGCCGCGCCCATAGCAGCCAGGCTGGTTGGAAAATTACCCATGAGAGCCATGTTCATCTCCGTTGGATGCGTAGTTATTTTAACCAGTATGAATACGCTCTGGAAAGCAGTTGCGGCAGTGTTGCATTAATGAACTTCGACCTGTGAGGTCTCTAAAGACCTCACAGGTCTGGAATTCAGGCTGTACTTCCTCAAAGACCTGTGAGGTCTTTAGAGACCTCACAGGTCGAACCCTCTTTTTAATATCTTTGTACAATTAAGTTTAATGAAAACATTATGATCACTGAAGAACCACCGCAGCAAACACTTCCGCCAAACGAAAGCATTACGCAAACAGGTAATAATCTGTTCCCGGTGTTTTTAAAACTGGAAGATCTTTCTGTGCTTGTTGTTGGTGGTGGAAATGTCGGGCTTGAAAAGTTGATGGCTATCATAAATAATTCACCGGCTGCCGCTATTAAACTTGTATCTATCAAGATCAATGATGCCATTATAAATGCTGCTTCGCATCACACAAATATTAAACTTATTCAGCGCCCTTTTCATAAATCCGATCTTGATGATATTGATGTGGCTATTATTGCCGTTAACGATCCTGCGATGAGCAGGTCAATACGCATGGATGCAAAAGAAAAAGGTACACTTGTTAACGTAGCCGATCAGCCTGATCTCTGCGATTTTTATCTTGGTTCTATCATTAAAAAAGGCAATCTTAAAATAGCTATCTCTACTAATGGAAAATCTCCAACTATCGCTAAACGGTTAAAAGAAACCTTCAATGAGCTGTTGCCCGATAAACTTGATGATGTGTTAACAAACATGCAGGGCATTCGCAATAAGTTAAAGGGAGATTTTACTTCGAAGGTGAATACGTTGAATGAAGTAACTAAAATATTATCTACTGATCAGGATGCCGGTAATAAAATAAGAGGCAAGCGCTGGAAGAAAATTGTATCACTGATACTCTTCGCTATTATATGTATGTTTTTAGGGCATGTAGTGTTATCTTATATTCACCTTTGATTGCTGAAATCTTTTAAATCAGACACCGACTTCCGAAGTCTTTAATTTTAACACCTTACACTGCGGAGGCAGACTTCGAAAGTCTAAGGTTCAAACGCTTCGTGATTTTGAATCTTAAAAAAAGACGTTGACTTCCGAAGTCTTAAATTTCAGCATCTTACACCACGGAGGCAGACTTCGAAAGTCTGAGGTTCAAACGCTCTGTGATTTTGAATCTTAAAAAAAGACGTTGACTTCCGAAGTCTTAAATTTCAGCATCTTACACCACGGAGGCAGACTTCGAAAGTCTGAGGTTCAAACGCTCTGTGATTTTGAATCTTAAAAAAAGACGTTGACTTCCGAAGTCTTAAATTTCAGCATCTTACACCACGGAGGCAGACTTCGAAAGTCTAAGTTGCAAACGCTTTGTGATGAAGACTTTCGAAGTCTGCGTTTGTATTGAAAAAGGTTAACATTTAAGACTTCGGAAGTCAACGTCTTTTTTCGATGTACGGCAACAGCTTGCTCTGCTATGAATTCACATCAGTTTTAAGCCATCCTGATAAATAAAACGAGATCTTTTCCGATTCCACCATAAAGCCATCATGACCATAGGCTGAATCGATACCGATAAATGTTGCATGCCCGAGATGATGAGCGAGAAATTCCTGTTCATGAGGCGGACAAAGAATATCACTGCTTATGCCAATGATTAAAGTTTTTTGGTTGATACTTTGAAGAACGGCTTTTAGTCCCTGAGCCCTGCCTCTTGCAAGATGGTGACTGTCCATAGCTTTGGTAAGTAACCAGTAACTATAGGCGTTGAACCGGTTAACCAATTTTTCTCCCTGGTGATTAATATAAGAAGAGGCTTTATAATTATCCAGTTTTTCTGTGTCGGTATCCGTTTGTTTCTCTACAAGTATTCCATAATTGCGATAAGTAAGCATACCGATAGCACGTGCTGCTTTTAAACCTTTGGATGCAGCTTGCGGTGAATTTTCCATCCAGCTGCTATCAGCTTCTATGGATAACCGCTGGGCCGTATGTGTAGCGATTCCCCACGCACTTTCAGTAGCAGACGTAGCAAGCAGGAACATATTTTCAATCAGGTCGTTTTCCATAACCGCCCATTCAAGTGCCTGGTAACCTCCCATGCTGCCACCCATCAACAAATAAATCTTTTCAATGCCGAGATGTTTACGCAAAAGTATATGGGCTTTCACCATATCCCTGATAGTAATCAAAGGAAAATCATAGTAATATGAATCATTGGTATTTGGATTGATACTCAGTGGGCCGGTTGTACCGTAACAGGAACCTAGTATGTTGGCGCATACAATAAAATATTTTGCAGGATCTATAACCTTACCGGATCCTACAACTCCGGGCCACCAGTCCACCGCATCAGAATTAGCCGTTAGCGCATGGCAGATCCAAACTACATTACTTTTATCTTCATTTAAATTACCATAAGTATGATAGGCAATCCTGATTTCCGGTAATATGCCTCCTGCCTCTAATTCAAAAGCCTGGCTGTAAAAAAAATGATTCATTAATAGATTCTCTGTTTCAGAAAGCAAAGTAAAGCTCTATGTGAATTACATTTGTAAAAAAGATTAATAAATGATAAAAGTAGCAGTAGACCGGGTACAGGGCGATTTTGGCTTTGAAGCCAGGGACTCCAACGGTCATACAATAAAAATGGATACCAGTTCAGAAACAGGAGGTGTCAATTTCGGAGTGCGCCCCATGCAGGTACTGCTTATGGGACTAGGAGGTTGTAGTGGAATTGATATTGTTTCCATATTAAAAAAACAGCGGCAGCCTGTTGAAGGATTTTATATGACTATTGAAGGAGAAAGAGAAGCGGGTGTAGAACCTTCTTTGTGGCAGGATGTTACCATCGTATTCGAATTGAAAGGTAATATTGATCCGGCGAAAGCCCGTAGGGCAGTTGAACTTTCAATGGAGAAATATTGCTCTGTGGCGGAAACACTGCGCAGGGCCGGTTGTGAATTGAAATGGGATGTGAAAGTGGTTCCGGGTTCTGTCAGCTCCGGTGTTGAAACAAACGATGTCAATACGGAATCTACATTTTAGAGTAATCAACCGTAAGCTATCAGCCGCCGAATTTTAACCCAACAACTGTTCAGTGACTAAGTAAGAAAATGAAGACATGAATATTGTAGCATATTGTCATCAATGTCTTTCCTCCTGATAGCTGACGGCCGATAGCTGATAGCCTAAAACTTTATTTATTTTAAAAACTAATTTCATACCATGGAGCAAAACAGGATAACAAAAGCCATAAGAATACAAACGGAAACTACCGGCCAGATGGAACATTCCACTCCTTTGTATCTTACCAGTAGTTTTCTTTTCGATAATGCGGAGGATATGAGGGCCGCATTTGCCGACGAAACAGATGCCAATATCTATACACGTTTCAGCAATCCGAATGTTAAGGAATTCACCGATAAGATATGCGCACTTGAAGGGGCGGAAGCAGCTTATGCAACCGCCTCCGGAATGAGCGCTGTGTTTGCATCCTTTATGGCATTGCTTAAAAAAGGCGACCACCTGTTAGCATGTAATTCAATTTTTGGCAGCACACATACTATCATTACTAAATACCTGGCCCGTTATGGCATTGAGTATACTTACGTGAGCGCTTCAAATCCGGAAGCCTGGGAATCAGCAATCATGCCTAATACGAAAATGCTTTACCTGGAAACACCTACCAATCCCGGACTTGATATCATTGATCTTGAATTTGCCGGCAAGCTTGCAGCCAGACATAATATTATTTTGAACGTAGATAATTGTTTTGCTACTCCCGTAAGCCAGTGCCCTATTGATTTTGGCGCGCACCTTGTTGTTCATTCAGCAACTAAGTGGATCGATGGACAGGGAAGAGTTTTAGGGGGTGTCATTGCCGGAAAAAAAGATCTTATCCGCGAAATATATTTGTTTTGCAGAAGTACCGGTCCATCCATGGCGCCTTTCAATGCATGGATATTAAGCAAGAGCCTGGAAACATTGGATGTTCGTATGCAGCGTCATGCAGACAATGCTTTACATATAGCAAAAGGATTAGAAAACAATGAAAAAATCTCCTGGTTAAAATATCCTTTCTTACCAAGTCATCCCCAATATGATATAGCTACAAAACAAATGACAACGGGTGGTGGCATTGTATGCTTTAATTTAAAAGGTGGATTGGAAAGCGGCCGAACCTTCTTAAACAGCCTGGAGATGCTGACACTTACTGCTAACCTGGGTGATTCACGGAGTATTGCTTCGCATCCTGCAAGCACCACTCACGCAAAATTAACTGATGATGAAAGATTAGCCGTAAACATAACACCCGGACTGATACGCATTTCTGTTGGATTGGAATATGCTGATGATGTGCTGAATGATATTCTGCAGGCGTTGGAGAAGTGTTAGGAAGGGCTATCAGCTGTCAGCTATCAGGAGGAAAGAACTTGCGGTGTGGTTTGCAATATTAATTCAAGTCTTATGAAGATTGAAGATCTTTGAATTGTTGGATTTTACTTGTTTTGCGCTTCTAATATTGATAGCCTTCCTCCTGATAGCTGACAGCTGATAGCTAATAGCTATTTGCAGAAATCACTTATTGTACATTCCGGTATTTTTTTTATCTTCAACATATAACTCTTCTTTAAAAACTTAAATACAAATGAAAAAAGTATCAGATATTTTGTCACGCAAAGGAAGAAACATAATTTCTATTTCTCCTGAAACCACTGTACTGGAAGCGCTTAAATTAATGGCTGACAAAAATATAGGTTCCGTAATGATCATGGATAGCCAGCAGTTCCTGGGCATTATGACAGAAAGGGACTACTCACGTAAGGTGATATTAAAAGGAAAGTCCTCAACAGATACTAAAGTGCAAGAAATCATGACGGTTAACTTCCCGCCTGTATCCATGGATGATTCGATTGAATATTGCATGGAGCTGATGTCTGAAAATACTATTCGTTATCTTCCTGTTTTTGAAAACAATAATGTGCTCGGAATTATTTCCATCAGCGACCTGGTAAAAGCTACCATTATGGGCCATGAAGAAACTATTTCCCAATTGAAAGATTACTTGCACGCGAGTATGTAAGAAGCTGTCAGCTATCAGCCGTCAGCTATCAGCTTGATACCTTTATTGTTATTAATTTTGTTTATACTGATTGATCCAGTGAGAATGGTTACTTTTTTTGATGTGCTGATAGCTGATAGCTGACAGCTCATAGCTATTCCAATTCAAACAGCACCTCAATTTCCACGGGTATATTCTCCGGCAGGGATCCCATGCCAACTGCGCTTCTGACTCCTATGCCATTTTCTTCCCCCCATATTTGTGCAAACAACTCACTGCAGCCGTTAATGACATAAGGATGTTTTTCAAATTCAGGCACACATCCCACCATTCCAAGTACTTTAATAACTTTCTTTACTTTATCAAGACTTCCCAGGTGTTTGCGGATACTTGCTAAAATAGTAAGGCCCGCTTGTCTTGCAGCTGCCTTACCTTCTTCTATAGTTAAGGTATCTCCTACCCTTCCTATAATCAGAGTTCTATCTTCTAAAACAGGCCCATGCCCTGAAACATATAATTGGTTCCCAACAATAAGGCAGGGCTTATATACTCCTTTAGGTTCCGGCGGAGGGGGTAATGTTATTCCAAGCTGTTTAAAAGATTCTTCAGGAGTGCGGGTTGTTGATGACATTGTAGAAAGTTTATGAAATGAAGATAAGTAATCCTTTTTGTCTGATCTGTTTAGGGAAATGATTAATATTGTCTGAATTGGGATTTGTGGGATTGTCTGAATTGGGATTTGTTGGATATAAGGATTATGGGATGTGATTAAAGTTTCTTATTCTAATCATCAAATTATTCCGGAATCCAGTTTTAAGAGTTTGATTAAAGGATAAAAAATCAGTATTAAAAATTTAATCCTTTAATCAATTATTGAATATGAATGATAGATTAAAAAATTATCCATCCAGGTTCAATCCCATAATCCTTAAATCCCACCAATCCCAATTCAGACAATTAATATATGAAACAATCTTGTATACTCGTTATGATGATGCTGATTTGCATTATCAATCTTTATGGTCAAAAAACTAAAACCAGTATTGCTCATAAAGATTACTTTCCTGATGCCGGTAACTGGAAACATCAGTCACTAAAAGATAATGGAATTGATTCATTAAAACTTCAGGAAGCGATCCGTTTTGCCAGAGAGCATGAAGCCAAAGCATCAAGAAATATGGAGCTGTCTCAGGCGATGAGCTTTGGCAAAGAGCCCTTCGGGGAAGGCACCGGACCTTTTTCAGATCGCGGAGATCCAACAGGAGTGATCATCTACAAAGGTTATATCGTTGCAGAATGGGGAGAGCCATCAAGAGTGGATATGACTCATAGTGTTACCAAAAGTTTTCTATCTACAGTTGTCGGAATTGCAGTAGACCAGGGCCTCATAAAATCTGTATCTGATAAAGTAACTGATTATGTGCCACCTATTGAAGTATATGATCCGCGATTCATCAACAGGCCGGCAGAAGAATTCGGTAAGCCACAGCTATTATATCCATTTTCGTCTGTGCATAACCGTTCCCTTACCTGGGATGTGATGCTTCGACAGACCAGTGATTGGGAAGGAACCCTCTGGGGCAAACCTGAATGGGCAGATCGTCCATCAAATAATCCTGCCGATTGGATGACACGTAAAAGAAATGCACCAGGAAACGTATGGGAATACAATGATGTTCGCGTGAATGCACTGGCATTAGCCACTACCAGTGTCTGGCGTAAACCTTTACCACAGGTTCTTAAAACAATGATCATGGATCCTATTGGTGCCTCTAATACATGGCGCTGGACAGGCTATCGTAATTCATGGATCGTGCTGGACGGACAAGCTGTTCAATCGGTCAGTGGTGGTGGGCATTGGGGTGGCGGTATGTTTATCAACGCTTATGATATGGCAAGATTCGGCTTGCTCACTTTACACAATGGAAACTGGAATGGCAGGCAGCTAATTTCCGAACAATGGGTAAAGCAAGCACGAACACCCACTTCAGCACAACCTACTTACGGTTATATGAACTGGTTTTTAAATACCGATAAAAAATACCTGCCAAGTGCTCCCGCAGATGTATTTATTCATGTTGGAAACGGCACTAACATTATTTATGTAGATCCGGCACACGAGCTGGTGATGGTGGTAAGATGGATAGAAAATAATGCTGTTGATGGAATGGTGATGCGGGTGCTGGAAACGTTTAAGTAACAATTACTTCCTCCCTTCGTACCATTCAGATATATAAGAAAAGTACTCGCTCCAAGGCATTTTTTTGATATCTTCTCTATTAAAATGGTGCTGTTTATTTTTAAAGCGAAAGTAGGTGCTGAATTCATTGTAATCAATCCAGACTTTGTTAGCACTAGGTAAAGTTTGAGTATGATTTATTTTTTTCAGCCAGTTCCTGACTTCCCGGATAGCATTTTCAGGTTTAAAATTATGAAACGCAATATCATTACCTGAAATATCGGAAATAGCTTTATGGTACCGGTACTTACCTATGTCGAGGATCAGTGATTTTTTTTCCGAATGCTGGCCACCTTTGAATCTTTTACAGCCAAAATCGAGTCCTAATTCAAAAGGCATATTGAACCGTGCAATTTCACCTTTAGACGCAGCCTTCATCCTTGAAAGGTCGTGGATACTATACTTGGACTCTTCAATTAATTTTTCAATCCTTTTTATTCTTGTTTCTCCGGAGTCTTCCGATTCAGCTATTTTAGGATGCAGTCCGCAGTAGATGATAGTAAAAATTATGGGCTTTAGCAATAACTTGTATTCTTCGTCAAAAGGGCAATTGATAAACACATTTTTTTCAAATGACATTCACATTGATTCTGATGTTATGTTTTACTATATCAACACAATTGCAATCAGCCGTTAGCTATTGATTAGGAATTTCAAGCTTAACATTGACACTAATAATAATAAATCCTATCTACTGTTCCGTCAGTTTTATGAATAATTATTACTTTGGCATTACCTGATTTAGCATATTTCTTTGCTTCTGCTACGGCTTCTTCTTTTGAAGGGAAAATAAAGGAAGCTCTTTGGTTACCTTCTTTTACCAGTTTCCAATGCCCGTTGCTTATAATAATATGCGCATTATCTTTGTCTGGTGAGGCTCCTGCTTCCCGGAACATAGCCCCAATTTCATTACTGTTTGTTAGCATACGGCTAATTTACGATTTATGAAGCAGGATTCACAGGATGAAGAGATAATTTTCAGAATTTTGTGGCTGTTTGAAGCAGGTTTTACAGAATTTAAGATAATTTTCAGAATTCTGCCGATCAAGTAGGGAATGTTATTAAGCGCTTCTAATCATTATTCCTATTACTTCAAAACAGCCAAAAAATCCTGAGAATTATTCCTCCATCCTGTAAATCCTGCTTCAGATTTATTCTTCTGTCACCTTCTCCGTAACAACCACCAGGTCTTTTATTTCAACCTGCATGGGCAGCAGTCCGATTTTTACTACTGCTCTTTTTCCCCTGATTTCAAGCACTTCACCTACCTGGTGATTTTTTTTCATTTTTACTTTGTCACCAACATTTATGTCACCGCCTACTTCACTATATTTTAAATCTACCTTTTTTTGCAGCTTGTTTACTATTTTGTTTTCATCTTTTTTAAACAGCAGGTTTTGAATCTCGCTGATTGCTTTACTCTTATCTTCTGTATTTCTCCAGGTAATCAGCATCTGCTTCAACTTACGGTCCATATCTTTCAGGTAAATAATCCTGTCTTCCGTTATTTTATTTTGCTGCTTCAATAGTTCTACCTGTTGATGGTGGCGTTCCTTATCAATCAGTGCTGCCATCTCTTTTTTTAACTTTTCATTTTCTTTTATCAATATACCCAAAGATTTTTTTTCGGATTCTATTACCTGGAGGTCTTGTTCTGTACGGTTCAGTAATTTATCCAGACTGAAATGATCCTCATCAACCAGTTTACGAGCCTTTTCTATAAGTGATTTATCAAGGCCGATACGCTCGGCAATAGAAAATGTATAAGAGCTTCCCGGCTTGCCTACGATTAATTTATATAAAGGAAGCAGGTTTCTTTCATCAAAAGCCATAGCACCATTTATGATTCCCGGCACTTTATTAGCCATTACTTTTAGATTAAGGTAATGGGTGGTTACTATTCCGTAAGAATGTTTCCTGGCCAGTTCTTCCATAATCACTTCCGCGAAAGCTCCGCCCAGGCTAGGATCACTGCCACTGCCCAGTTCATCTATAAAGAACAGGCTCTTACCATTAGCATTTTCCATAAAATACTTCATATTCTTCAGGTGAGAACTATAGGTGCTCAACTCAAATTCAATACTTTGCGTGTCGCCGATATGGATCATTAACTGCTTGAAAATACCCAGTTGAGAAGAAGGATGAACAGGAACCAGTAGACCGCTTTGCACCATCATTTGAATGAGTCCTACCGTTTTTAAGGTAACCGTTTTACCACCGGCGTTAGGACCGCTGATCACCAGTATCCGGCTTTTTTCATCAAGGGTAACAGATATAGGAATGATGGGCTTACCGGATTTTTTATTGTACAAGTAAAGCAATGGGTGGTAAGCATTCACCAGGTGCACATGAGCCTTATCAACTACTTCAGGATATTCTGCATTCATATCTATGGCCAGCTTTGCTTTAGCGCGGATAAAATCATATTCACCGGAAATATTATGATAGTCCATTATCAGCGGCGCATACACGGAAAGTTTAGAAGTCAATTCACGAAGGATGCGGTACACTTCGCGGCTTTCCTCGTTCTCCAAAGCAAATACTTCATTGTTAAGATCGGTGGTTTCTTCTGGTTCTATAAAGGATGTTTTACGTGTATCGCTTTCGCTGTGAAGAATTCCCTTAATCATTCTTTTCTGCTCCGCGAATACTGCTACTACCCTTCTGCCATTGATAAAAGATTCTTCAATGTCCGACAGGTAACCAAGTTTATTTAATTTTTGAATGATACGGTCAAACGTGCGGCGTAACTCATTTCGCTTCCTGTAAAGACTCATGCGAATATTTCGTAAGTCTTCGGATGCATTGTCAAGCACGTTGCCAAATTCATCCAGTACATCATTCAGCATTTGAAGGATTACCTTTTCGTAATAGGTTCCATCAATCACCTTGAGGATGCCATCATTAGCTATTCTTCTTTCCGGATCGAACCATCGAAAAATGTTTTGGATCGTTTCTGTAAGCTTTCTTATGGATACAAACTGTTCACCGCCTAAAACTGCACCGGGGATACCCAGAAGCTTGAGATCTTTTGCCATATTGAACACAAGATCATTAGGGAAATAAACTCCATGCTGCAGCAATTGCCTGTATTCATGGCTCTGTCTTAAGTCGGTTCCGATAAAATCTTTACGGGTATGTATCCGGAGGTTTGCCGCTTTTGATTTTGCATAGTCGCTTTTACAATGTTCCTCCAATAAAATTTTCACCTTGTCGAATTCCAACTGAACAACTGCTGATTCCGGAAATACTTTCACTTAATCAAATTTTAGAATGCAAATTTCGGATTTTTAAGGCCACAAAGACACTAAGGCACGAAGAAGCACGAAGAATTTATGTAATAAGATATAAAGAGGAAAAATACTTTGTGTTTCTTCGTGCCTTAGTGTCTTTGTGGCAAAAGAACAATTGTAACGTTAACGATGTCCTAAATCAGGTACAGCTTACGGTTTGAAACCTTTGCGCGTTACACATTCATTGTAACTTGCATGTTGTACTAGTTAACAATGAAAGTTTTAAATGTATTCACCACACTAACCACGCTTGTTTTTGTAAGCATTTCCTGCATACATAATGAAAAAATTAATAATAATAAAATGACAAATAATTTTGCTGCTTACAATGAGGTTTTAACAGATACCGCAACGCTTGGCACAGGATGTTTCTGGTGTACCGAAGCAATATTTCAGCAATTAAAAGGTGTTTTAAAAATAACGTCCGGCTATAGCGGCGGACATATTGAGAACCCAACCTACGACGAAGTTTGTGGAAAAAATACCGGTCACGCAGAAGTGGTTCAGGTTGTTTATGATCCTTCCATTATCAGTTATGATGAATTGCTGAAAGTATTCTGGCAAACACATGATCCTACCACATTGAACAGGCAGGGTAATGATGTTGGTCCGCAATACAGGAGTGTTGTTTTTTATCATAACAACGAACAAAAAGAAAAAGCGGAGCGCTATAAAGAAGAACTGGATAAAAGCGGTTCATGGGACAAGAAGATCGTTACCGCAGTGGAGCCTTATAAAAATTTTTATTCAGCAGAAAAATACCATCAGAATTATTTTAATAATAACGGCTCTCAGCCTTATTGTTATTATGTGATACGGCCTAAGCTGGAGAAGTTTGAAAAAGTTTTTAAGGAAAAAATTAAATAATTATCAATTGTTAACGGATAGTGGTTTATAATGACCGTTAATAAATTAGGAAACTTACCGTTAACCATTAACCATTAACCATTAATCATTGATCCTTACTCTTCTCAACTCTAGTAAATTAAGTCCGTTCGTATGCATGTTAAGTACCCTTGGATTGATAAGATGTATCACCTCATCATACCATAAAGGAACGACCGGCGCATCGTTCATCACCATCTGATCCATCTGCCGGTAGAGACTTAATTTTATTGAATCATTATTTTCTATTAAAGACCTCTCATACAACACATCAAAACGCGGATTGCTATATCTTGTATAGTTAGGTGGGGCAGGATTTTTGGAATAAAATACACTAAGGTAATTTTCTGCATCAGGGTAATCGGCTATCCAGCTTCCCCGGAAAAATAATGCCTGCGACTTAGCCGTTTGCTCCAGTAGCAGGCTTTTCTGCACTACTTCTACCTGAATCTTTATTCCAATATCTTCCAGCTCTTTGGCAATAAAACTTCCAAGCTCTGCATAAACAGCCACCGTAAGTAATTTAATAACAGGCAGGCTTTGTCCGTTTTTATAACCTGCTTCCTGCAACAACTGCCGGGCTTTTTGTGGATTATAATAGTAACCTTTTACCAGGGATGAATCGAATGAAGGCAATCCTGCAGGAACAAAGCCACTCTCCGCAGGAATACCAATAGAGTTGCGCAGGTAAAGCATCATCTTTCTCCTGTCAAATCCATAGTTGATTGCCTGTCTAAGTTTTAGCTGGCGCAAGGGTGAATGCTGCACCACTATATTGCCGGTATCTTCTAATATTCCCAGGTATTCGATATTCAGGTAAGGGTGTTTGGAAAGTATGATCTTATCTTTCCATTCCTTTTTTAATTCGCCTTTCTTGCTTAGTATCTCATCTTTGAAAGAGGCGTCTATGTCGTTTTGAAAATCAATTTGTCCTTGCTGAAACAATAAAAATTCGGTGGCTTTATTATCGAAGAAGCTTGTCTTGATAGCATCCAGGTAAGGCAGGCGATTACCTGCACTGTCTTTTTCAAAATAATAATTGTTCCTTGTTAAGATCAGTGCCTGTCCTTCTTCCCACACTTTAAACTGAAAAGGCCCGGTACCACAGGGATGGCTGCGAAAATCTTTTCCAAATCTTTTCACCACTTCTTTAGGAACGATGGAACAGTATTTCATACTTAACAATCCTAAGATCGGGTTGAAAGGTTTAGTTAGTGTAAGCTGAAAAGTAGAATCATTGATGGCTTTAAATCCATTCAAGCTGTCAATCCTTCCGTTAAATATCCATGCCCCGCTGCTGGCCGTATTTTTATCTATGATCCGTTTAAAGCTGTATTCAACATCGTAAGCGGTCATCCTTCTGCCTTTTGCGTTTACGAAAGCTTCATTGTCATGAAAAAATACATCGTTGTGCAAATGAAAAATATAGATAAGCCTGTCCGGAGTAACATCCCAGGATTTTGCAAGGGAAGGCATCATATTTAGATTTTCATCTGTTTCAATGAGCGTATTATAAATCTGGTGAACGGCCCATATAATGGATTGATTTTTTGCAAACGCAGGGTCAAGCGATGCAATACCCGTAGATTCGTTATAACGAAAAATCTTTTTTGAATGATTATCATGAGATGTACAACCGGTGAAAATAAATAGTGATACCAGCATCAAAAATAAAACCGGATATAAATACTGAGCAAAATTATTCACGAATATTATCCTCTTGTAAAAGACTTTCATCACAATGATTTACAAATATTTTAAAAATTATTAATTAATGTCGTTGACTTAAAAAGTTAGTACTGTTCTTTTAAATTTTAAACTACAATTTAGTTAAAGGTCTTAGTGCCCCTTGTGGGATTTACTTTGTGTTCCTTGTGGTTAAAAGACTCTTAGAATTATAGACCCTATTTAACCACAAGGAACACAAAATAAATCCCACAAGGGGACACAAGAGATGGCTGCTACATACGGAAAATACTTAAGTCAACGACATTGAATTATTTATAGCAATCAGGAGATCAATGCGTGATATGTTCTCTCCTGATGGCTGACCCTCCTTCGCTAGGCTATGGCGAGCAAGAAGCTTATGGCAAACACTTCAATTTATAACAACCATAACACTACGTTTGATTAACTTCATTTTCAGATTCCCAACTTTAAATGTAGCGAATGAAACTTATCTGGCTTTTTTTAATGGTTATTTTTTTAGTAGCAAGTTTTAACCTTAATGCACAACTGCTGCAACAAAATAAATTCACACACCAGGATACTTTAAGAGGAAGCATCACTCCCGAACGCGCGTGGTGGGATGTATTGTTTTATGGCATCACCGTTAAGCCCGATTACAATGCGAAAACAATTGAAGGCAATATCATAATTAATTTTAGAACACTCGCCTCTGGCAATACCATGCAGATCGATTTGCAAATGCCGATGCAAATAGGTGATGTGTTATGGAATCATCAGAAACTAATATTTAAAAGAGATGGGAATGTTTACCTGGTAAGTTTTCCATCGAAATTAAAAAAAGGATCTGTCGAAAGTATCGGGATCAGTTTTTCAGGTCAACCTCGTGAAGCCATTTCTCCACCCTGGGACGGTGGCTGGATATGGAAAAAAGACCAAAAGGGTAACCCGTGGATGAGCGTAGCGTGCCAGGGCTTGGGCGCAAGTATATGGTATCCCTGCAAAGACCATCAAAGTGATGAACCCGATAGTGCTTCGCTTACTATGATTGTTCCCGGTGACCTGGTTGCGGTGGGTAACGGCAGACTGCAATCGAAAACTACAAATAGTGATGGTACCGTTGCTTATAAATGGAAGGTTGTAAATCCTATTAATAATTATAACATCATTCCATATATCGGTAAATATGTTAACTGGACCTCAACATTCAACGGCGAAAAAGGCGTGCTGGATTGTAGCTACTGGGTTCTTGATTATAACCTCGATACAGCAAAAGAACAATTCAAACAGGTACCACTTATGCTTACATGTTTCGAGCATTGGTTTGGCCCCTACCCTTTTTATGAAGACAGTTATAAGTTAGTAGAGGCGCCGCATCTCGGCATGGAGCACCAGAGCGCTGTTGCCTACGGTAATAAATTCAGGAATGGCTACCTGGGTAATGATCTTTCAGGTACAGGCTGGGGATTGTTATGGGACTTTATCATTGTGCATGAAAGCGGACATGAATGGTTCGGCAATAATATTACTTCAAAAGACCTGGGTGATATGTGGATCCATGAAAGTTTCACCAATTATTCTGAAACACTTTTCACCACCTGTCAGTATGGAAAAGATGCTGGCAATGATTATGTAATTGGCACTCGCAAAAAGATTGTAAACAAGTTACCCATCATAGCTCCTTATGGTGTAAACAAAGAAGGCAGTGGCGATATGTATTACAAAGGCGGTAACATGATCCATAACATTCGTACCATCATCGATGACGATGAATTGTTCAGGAATATTTTAAGGGAATTAAATAAAACTTTTTATCACCAGGCAGTTACTGCAAAACAGGTGGAAGATTACATCAGCAAACAATCAGGAAAAGATTTTTCAAAAGTGTTTGAACAATATTTACTGCATACTGAAATACCGGTGCTTGAATATAAAATGGGTAGAAACAATATTTCTTACCGCTGGACAAAATGTATTAAAGGCTTTAATATGCCCGTTAAGATTCATTTGAAAAATGATCAATGGATAAATCCTACAGAGCAGTGGCAATCAATGAATGCCACCACAACCAGTGAGTTAACAGTGGACCCGAATTTTTATATCCAAACAAAGAAAACAGAGTAATATATCAGGCGTCAGGCCCGGGACCTTCTTCTACCAAACCATGAGTAGGCGCGCTTTGATGTTGATCGTTTTCTTTATCGAGTATTTCTTCTTTCACAAAATCTTTTTTGCGAAATTCATCGTCTCTTAGTTCTTCTCCCGGCTCAAAACCCTGATCAGAAGAACCGTCGCCGATACTGTTTTCATTTACTGCATCCCCGGTAAAGGAACCTTCAGTGCCTTCTGAAGGAGTATTAGGTTTATCAGGAAATTGATTATCTATCATCTTTATTAATTTTTAATTGTTATCCAGTGTTGTATCTTTTTTATGGCCTTCAAAGCGTTTATACGACTTCCGAAGTCTTAAATTTTACCAGCTTTTAATACAAACGCAGACTTCCAAAGTCTTGAATGAGACATCTACAAAGCAGAACAAATTTTAGAACTAAGAGATAGCGTACTTATTCAAGACTTTCGAAGTCTGCGTTTGTATGATGAGATATCTCAATCTAAGACTTCGGAAGTCAGTGTCTTGCCTGAAAGTTCCTTTTAACTATTATCCGTTAACAATTAACCATTAACCATTAACCATTAATCTTCACTCTTCCCGCGCCCATATATCGTTTCACAAAATAGCTTTCTCCCAGGTCACTGATCATTACGCCGTTGGTAACGGAGGCATGCACAAATTTATTATTTATAAGATAAATGCCCACATGCGAAATGCCTCCATGTGTATTGAAGAATACCAGGTCTCCCTCATGCAATTCATATTTTTCAATTCTATCAGTAATTTCGTATTGCTCCCTTGCAGTACGCGGAATTAAAATATTAAAGACTGTCGCCATCAGTCCTGATGAAAACGCAGAGCAATCTATTCCTTTCTTAGTACTTCCTCCGTAATGATAAGGCGTGCCATACCAATCCTCCATATAGTTTAGCAGGTTCATGTTATCCAGCGCTTCCACGGGAACATCTGTTAATAGTGCATATTTGAACTGCAGCCAGCTGCTGGTTTCTATCGTACCGCTGAAATTGGAATTAGGATACATTCTTGTCATTCTTTCAAGATTATCTCCTGAAGTCCGTACACCTTTATATACCCTTTTGCTGGTGAGCGTTGAAGAACTTACCGAAGTATTACCAATAGGCGTTGATCTTTCCGTATTAGCAAGTCGCCTTGCGGAACTGCATGAAACGGTTAAGCAACCAATCATTATCACATAAATAAAACCTCTTAACAAAATAGTCTGAATACTGTTTTAATTTTGAATAAGGATAAAACTAATACAGAATTTCAGCATGTGGAAATAATGTGACAAGCTTCTTTTAAAACAATGAAATTATGTTGATTATTTTGTAGTCTATAAAACGAATTTTCATTCATGCAATTTTCTCATTTACACGTTCATACTCAATTTTCATTACTGGATGGTGCGGCGCCTATTCAAAACCTATATAAAAAAGCTATCGCCCATAATATGCCCGCACTGGCTATTACCGACCATGGTAATATGTTCGGCGTTTTTGAATTTGTAAAACAGGCATACAACTATAAAAATGAAGACGGTACACTGAAAGTGAAGCCCATCGTTGGTTGTGAATTCTATATTACCGAAAACCGCCATCGTAAACAATTTGCTAAAGATGATAAAGATCCCAGGCATCACCAGATATTATTAGCAAAGAATGAGATAGGTTACCGTAACCTGATCAAACTTACTTCCCTGGGTTATATTGAAGGGATGTACTCCAAATACCCTCGCATAGACAAAGAACTTATTCATTTGTACCATGAAGGCCTCATAGCCACTACCTGCTGCCTGGGGGCCCTGGTTCCGCAAACTATCTTAAAAAAAGGGGAAGAAGACGGTGAAGATGAATTTAAATGGTGGCTGAACATCTTCCAGGAAGACTATTATGTAGAATTGCAACGTCACGGAATACCCGATCAGGATAAGGTCAATAGATCACTTGTCAAATATGCCCAAAAGCATAATGTAAAAATCATAGCCTCTAATGATTCTCATTATGTGGATCAATCGGATTATGACGCCCATGATATCCTCCTTTGCATCAACACCGGCGAGAAATGGGCGACTGAAAAGCTCACTGATTTCTCAGACGATGATGTTTCTTCCAAAAACAAACGCTTTGCTTTCCCTAATGACCAGTTTTATTTTAAGGATTCGGCAGAGATGACAAAGATCTTTAACGACATTCCTGAATCTATAGACAACACCAATGAAATTGTCGATAAGGTGGAGCTGCTTGATCTTAAGAGAGATATCCTGCTGCCGAATTTTGTTGTTCCAAAAGAATATCCCACCCAGGATGCCTACCTGGAACATATTACCTGGATGGGTGCCAAAGAACGGTATCATGAAATGACCCCGGAAATAGACGAACGCATCCGCTTTGAATTGTTCACCATTAAAACAATGGGCTTTGCAGGATATTTTTTAATTGTGAGTGATTTTATCAAAGCGGGAAGGGAACTGGGGGTGTTTGTTGGTCCGGGCCGTGGTTCCGCAGCTGGTAGCGTGGTGGCTTTTTGTATTGGAATCACCAATATAGACCCGTTAAAATATAACTTGCTGTTCGAAAGGTTTTTAAATCCTGACCGTAAGAGCATGCCAGATATAGATACGGACTTTGACGATGAAGGCCGTCAGAAAGTAATCAATTATGTAGTGGAGAAATACGGTAAGAACCAGGTGGCGCAGATCATCACATATGGCACCATGGCGGCTAAAAGCAGTATCAAAGATGTGGCGCGCGTGATGGACCTGCCGCTGGCGGAATCCAATGCATTGGCAAAACTAATACCAGACAGGCCCGGCATTACTTTAAGACGTGTTTTAAAGGCGCCACTCACCGCAAAGGACGGTGAAAAATCTTTAGCTGAGAAAGAAGGACTCATGTCGGAGGATATGGAAAATGTGAAAAAGATGCGGGAGATCTATAATGGAAATAGCATTCAAAGCAAAATCTTACATGAAGCGGAGATATTGGAAGGTTCAGTTCGTAACACAGGCATTCACGCGGCAGGTATCATCATCGCCCCCAGGGATCTTACGGATCTAATCCCCGTGGCCACTTCGAAAGAATCAGAACTATGGGTAACGCAAATTGACGGGAGCATCATCGAGGAAGCCGGCGTAATAAAAATGGATTTTCTTGGTCTGAAAACGCTAAGCATTCTAAAGACCGCGCTGGAGCTTATTAAAGAAAACCATGGCATCAGCATCAGCATTGATGACCTGGAACTTGATGATGCAAAAACATTTGAACTTTACCAGAAAGGCGAAACAAATGCCACTTTTCAGTTTGAGAGTACAGGGATGCAAAAATACATGCGCGATCTTAAGCCGGATAAATTCGATGACCTGATCGCTATGAACGCATTGTACCGCCCGGGACCACTGGCATACATCCCAAACTTTATCGATCGCAAACATGGCCGCGAAAAAATTAGTTATGACCTTCCTGTAATGGAAGAAATTCTGAAAGAAACTTATGGTATTACCGTGTACCAGGAACAGGTAATGTTATTATCTCAAAAAATTGCCGGCTTCGGAAAAGGCGATGCAGACGTGCTGCGAAAAGCAATGGGTAAAAAGCAGAAGTCGGTGCTGGATAAAATGAAGGAGCAGTTTATAAAAGGAGCCACTGCCAACGGACATCCTGCTGATAAGTTGCAAAAGATCTGGGCCGACTGGGAAGCTTTCGCTCAGTATGCATTTAATAAATCCCACTCTACCTGTTATGCGCTGGTAGCTTACCAGACGGCTTATCTTAAAGCACATTATCCATCTGAATACATGGCTGCCGTACTCAACCATGCTGGCGCAATTGAAAAGATCACCTTTTTCATGGAGGAATGCAAACGAATGGGACTTACAGTATCCGGACCAGATGTAAACGAATCCAAAAGAGGTTTTGCGGTGAATAGTAAAGGTGAGATACGTTTTGGAATGAGCGGACTTAAAGGCGTTGGAGAAGCGGCTATTGAAAGTCTGATTGCAGAAAGAGTTAAAAATGGCCCCTTCAAAAATATGTTCGACCTTATCAAAAGGATCAACCAGCGATCAGTTAACAAAAAATCACTGGAAAGCCTGGCTTATTCCGGCGCGTTTGATTGTTTTAAAGAATTGCACCGCGCCCAGTATTTCTATGTACCGGAAGGTGAAACCAGTACAGGACTAGAGAAGATGATTAAATTCGGCAATGTTTACCAGACAAGCATTACCCAAACTACCCATAGTCTTTTTGGCGACATGGAAATGCCTGAAATAAGCACCCCAAAAATTCCGGTCTGCGAACCCTGGAGCCTTACTGAACTGTTAGATCATGAAAAAGATGTAACGGGTATGTTCATGAGCGGGCATCCGTTAGATAATTTTAATTTTGAAATAAAGCATTATAATATCACCACCCTTACCGAATACAATGAGATAAAAGAAGCGGTTCATCTACAGGCTAATCCTAATAAACAATTCCGCATCGCAGGACTTATCGTAGACGCGCAACACCGGGTTACAAAAAATGGAAAGCAATTCGGCTCTTTTACTCTGGAAGATTATAGCGGCAAGAGTGAATTCATTTTATGGAGCGAGGAATACGTGAAGTTTGCTAACTACCTGGAGAAAGGAAAGAACATTTACATCTGCGGTGTATTCCGGCAACGTTATAACAAAGCTGAATATGAATTTAAAGTAGAAAAAATGACCTTGCTTGAAACAATCAAGCAAATGCTTACTAAACAATTGATCCTGGATCTTGAAGCAAGGCATCTTACAGCGGCACATATTAATTTCATAGAAGAAAACGTTAAAAGATTCCCGGGGCGTTCGTCTATTAAATTTAATATCACCGAACCGAAGGAGCAACTAAAGGTTAGCCTGTATACTTTAGATAACGGTTTCCTGATGAATGACGAAATGGCTTCTTTTTTATTGGAGAACCCGGAGATGGAAGTGCAGGTTGTATCTTCATAGATACTTAAGGTTTATTGAACCACAGGGACAGGGAGACAGGGAGCGGCACAGCGTCTTTGATAAAGATCACAGTGTTTCTCTGTGTCGCTAGTGCCTCCGTGGTTCAAGGTGGCTAAATGACATGTTAGATGCCAGGAATACAGCTCAAACAAATTGGATGTATCTTTGTAATCTAGTAGAAGTAAATCAAACAGAACATTTTTAATAATAAATTTAAATCAAGTTTTATGGCAGCAGAATTCACCGACGCAAACTTTCAGGAGGCGGTTCTCTCTTCAGATAAATTATCAGTAATTGATTTTTGGGCAGAATGGTGTGGTCCTTGTCGCGCTATTGGTCCGGTTATCGAAGAATTATCAAAAGAGTACGATGGCAAAGTAAATATCGGTAAAGTAAACGTAGACCATAACCCACAGGTTTCTATGAATTACGGCATCACTAGTATTCCAGCTATATTGTTTGTAAAAAATGGTAAAGTAGTGGACAAATTAATTGGTTCTCAACCGAAAGCGAACTTTGTTAAAAAAATTGAAGCGAATTTATAAAAGCTATTGGTCGTCAGCTTTTTGAAACTTTAATAGTTTAATCATACTACTACGTAGATTATATAAATTTGAAAGCCTGTGCTTATTAGTACAGGCTTTTTTAATTTCAGTCTTTTAACTCAAACAAAGGCCTGCATGGTTCTACTTTTTCATTATCCCATTGCTTTACAATGAAGTTATTATGGTAGCAAGTAATTTTATATCAGCAACCGAATATGCCTGTATTTTACAATTATCTAAAGTCTTTAATGGAGGTGGGGTTAGGAAACCGCATCATGTATGGTTCCGATCAGATGGCATGGGATGATGCTATACCACTGTCAATCAAAAATGTTGAAAACGCCCCCTTCTTAACCGAAGCACAAAAGCAGGATATTGGTGTTTAATTACTTATTTCGTGTGCGGATTAACGATAGCGATCTTTTTATATTCGTCCGAGAGGAATTTATACTGTTAAAAAAAATTCCTGTTGACTGTATAAAGCTCCTCTTCCTTATCTGGAAAACTAAAGGCCTTGCTATTGAGGTTACTTGTTGAATGCCTATGGCCAACGTTCTGCTAATCATTTAATAACTAAATAGGCTAAATAATTATCAGCATAAAACTTTCGCAACTATAAACGATAAAACAATTTTAAAGAATAATGATACCCTTCTATAAAGTATTTAATATCTCAATAGTACGTTGATCTTTTACATTTTTAAAATACTTTGCCAATATCTTATCAAATACCGGTTCTTTGGAAGATACTGTAGAAAATAAGGTCATGCAGGATTGTAGTTTAACGTTATCCGGGAATCCAAAAATTTCATTGGCTGACTTATCCTTTATATCCAATAAGATCGCTGAACATTCTATTAACCTTTTTCCAAGTACCGGATGATTCAAATAAGCTTTGGCTTCTTCAATGCTTTTAATAGAATATAGGTTAGATATAGAACTTATTCCTAAACCAATTACCTGTGGAAAAATGAACCACATCCAATGGCTTTGCTTTTTTCCATTTTTTAATTCATTAGTAACCCTAGGATATACTAACTCCTGTGCTTCTATAAAATGAACCAAATTAAAATCATCCGCTTGTCTTTCTGAACTATATTCTTTTGACATAACCAGTAATTTTATTTTCACAAATTTAAAAATACCAATATACTTTTAAACTGAAAAAACCAGGTAGAAATTTATGCTGAAATTTATTTTAATGTATGTATCATACCACCCTTTTCCCATTGTAAATATCACCGTATAGTCTCCTGGGAATCATTTTGGTTCTCCAGGATTATCATAGAATAATACAATTGTTGCTTTGCTAATCCTTAGTAGTTTGATGCAGCACAATCGTATTTTTTATCGTACAAAAATGCTGTGCCTTCTATCACAGACCACTATTAAATTACCACGTATCTTATATTTCCAGACATGGTAATATTTTATTTGAAAAAAGTTGCAAGTATATGAAAAATAATACACTATTGTAACACGCTGCAAGCATTGTTATAAAGTACTTAAGATAACAACTAATTTGTCCCTATTACAATAAAGCTTCAAACAAATAATCAGTTCCTGTAAATTATTGTGTCGATTATATCCAATATACTTAACGGTAAAATATGTTATACGGTAGTGTTAAGTTAATAATAGAATGACGTATCCGCTATCAGCTGTCAGCCGTCTGCTATCAGGATGAAACTTAATACACATTGATCTGCTGACCGCTGATGGCTAACCGCTGAAAGCAGAACGCGTCTCTTTAGAGTAAATATAAGCTTCGCTCCCAATAACTATTAAAATATTTAGTATAGATCCAGTTAGCAAATTGAAAGTTGATGCCTTTTATCAACCGATCCATTCTTAATTATAGTATGTCAACGTATTCATAATCCATTAATGATATCTTTATTTTGAATCAGCCATATGACACATAATACAAGCCCTTAAAGCAACTGTTCAATTTTTTATTTTTTGACTTCTTGTACAGCATTGTTATTTTTAAAATGAATAATTTGTATTGGCCAGTCCACTGAATATTTGGATTCGTACATTTTTAAAAAAACCAAAAAATTTTCATCGTTAATTTTTCCAATAGCGGGATCAGCATATACTACTCTTGTATCCAGCCCTGAATCAGCGCCATAAATACCAAGCATTAGAATAGCATGTATCGTCCCAAAAGGAGGTCTGGCATCTATCGTTATAGATAATGGGCCATAAGAATCAATCATTTCACTCCAACCCTTTATAGACGGGTTCAACTGTCTCTCAATTTCGAGACCGAGTGTATCGTAAAGAACAATTTCTTCATCAATCCTTATACCCATAGTTGCCCCGTACTTAAATAAATTCAGGTATCTGGGGTAAGATGAGAGCAGCATTTTTTCAGATGTAAACTTTTGGTTTCTCCATGAGAACATCATGCATAACACGGTTGCCCAGCATGAATTAGAAGATGGTTGTTTTATTATAAAAAAATTACCTTTTATACCACTACTTATGCATTTTTCTGTTTTGCACACAGGTATTGAAATAGGTATAATATTAACTTCCCTATTTTGACAGGAGGTGAGGAGTAATACTACTGCTAATTGTTTGATTTTTCTTAATAGCAACATCAAGTTTTAAAATTGATTTTTTAAGGTTTGACGTGTCTCTAACCAAAGTGTATTTTGGCAACTTCAAAATTTTTGAAGTATCAACTTCAACATTCGCGGGGTGCGAGCTAGTCCCTTTTTCTGTTATAGTAGTAACCTGTGATGTGATGTTTCGCAATTCAAGCATTCTCCTGCTCATTTCTTCTGTAAAAGTGGCATACCTGTTTCGTAGCGTGTCGTTACATGGATCTGAATTTACAGAAAAGAAATAATTTCGCAATCCGGTAGAAAAAGTAATGTTGTCCTGATTTAATTTTTCCTGCAATTCTTTCGCATGATTTTTTACATTAACACCCATATCAATGGAACCTGCTGAATCAGATATTTTTTTTAGCACATCCGACGTAAATTTCACTTCTGCATTGTAATCAACAGTAACAAGAGGAAATGCCTTACTTGGATATTTATACCTGAAAACTGTTTTTGTGCCGCAGGATACCGGTTCCTGTTCATCAGGTGCGCCAGGTGAAGTTACCTGTATTATAATCAGATAAATAATAACTGCAACGGTAACGGTTATTATTCCATAAATAACTGCTTTTTTATCCATACGCTACGTTTTAATAAATATAGTAATGTTTTGGGATCAGGGTGTTTCTTTGCGTGGTTTTTCAAAATAATCCAAAGTCCTTATTTAACCATAAAGAAGTTACTGTTATTACATATATCATTCAACCTAAAGCCACCAACCTTCAGATTTTACATTTTTATTAATTCAGTAAGCACTGCATAAACGATTGTATTTTAATTTTCTTCATGACCGTAGAGGTGCTGGACAAATTAGCCGCCTTTTACAGTGTTACCATTGATGATATTGTACACTTGAATAAATCTACTTCCAAAGCAGTGTTAATGGAATATAAAACAATTGCCGAACAATTACGCCTCATGTCACAACTCAATTAAAAAGACAGATCCACCATAATGAGCATTATTGATACCATACTCACCAATCAAAAATTTCAGGAGTTCTTTCAGCAAATTCTACAATAAAAAGCCGCCAGCTCTTTAAGAATTGATGGCTTTAATTTCTTTTTCCTTACCCACACTACAGTATTGGCTATAAAGACAATCAACGGCAATAAGTAGAAAGGGTGTCTTATGCAAACTAAATTAAATTTATAAATTTACTCCAGGCAAACGGAGACAACCATTAGTTTTATCTTTTGAATGCAATAAATTGATGACTTAACTTATGAGTAATACATTAAAGTTTAAAGGACATTACTTTATTTTGGCACTTATCATTTTCTTCATTGAAATTCTTATTGCTTTATTTGTTCATGATAGAATTATTCGGCCTTATGCAGGTGACTTTTTAGTTGTAATCCTTATTTACTGTTTTGTAAGATCTTTCATTGATACCTCTGTCATAAGATTAGCTATCTCAGTTTTAATATTTTCTTATGTAGTAGAAACCCTTCAATATTTTAATATTTTGAGCAGACTTGGTCTTCAAGACTCAAAACTTGCAAAGACCATAATGGGAAGCTCATTTGAATGGGCTGACTTAGTTGCATATACTGTAGGAATTGTATTGGTGCTTTACGTGGAAAAGGTGATTGCCGGCAAAATCTATAAATCTTTCCGTTAAAACAATCTGTTCAAATTCTCCCTTTCGGCTTGTTCTCCACCCGGTGCAATGGATAGGCCATGAAGATGCTACCAACCTATGGATTGAAGTTGCTCGATGGCGAGGGTTTCAATATTGCTTTCAGTGATGTGGTTCAAGGAATGAAAAATTTATCATTAATCCATTTGTCAGGGTTATTTACGATATAATCAGAAATTGTTTGATACGATTTTTCATTACGAATGATGTGTTCATAAGAATTGCGCTGCCATAATTTGCTCATTGTTTCATTTCTAATTTTAAACAAATTCAAACATGCATTTGCAACCAATGATTTATACGCGCCAACAATAATTCCGATGGTTGCATTTGTTTCGTTTGCAACCGTAGGGGCGGGGCTTGCCCCCGCCCCTATACCGGCAACCGCATGCCCTGCCCCTGTCCTTATATTAAGATCATTTGTGTCATTAGAGACAACCGCATCATCAGGGCTGGTCCCTGCCCTAATATTATGATTGTCTGCATCATCAGGGGCAACCGCATCATCAGGGGCAACCGCAAGGGTTGCCCCTGCAGTCGGTTCGTTTATTACGATGATGCCATGCATGTGATTGGGCATTATTTGAAACACATCCAATTCAATTGTCGTGAACCTGTTGGTTAATTGCAACCATTGGTCGTAGGCGATTATGCCGAAATCATTTAGAACCATTTCCCCGGTAACAATTTCACCAAATCTACATTTCCTATCCTGACAACAAATGGCAATAAAATATGCGCCTGCCTGCGAATAGTCATATCCTTTTAACCGGATAGTCCTGCGGTGATGAATTAGAGGATTGTATTTATGTTTATTCAGCAAAATTAATAAGTTAGATTTTATGAAAGCAGCATTACTTCTTTGATATGCAATGTGGATAAAAAAAGCCCACAAACAATTAATTTTGTGGGCTAATACAAACTATATTTTGGCTAAGTCGGGGCGACTGGATTCGAACCAGCGACCACCAGACCCCCAGCCTGGTACGCTACCGGACTGCGCTACGCCCCGGACTTGGCCGCCGTAGCTTTAGCAATGGCGGTTCTGAACAGCCTCAAATGTAATCCAAAATCCGAATTCTAAAAAATTCAATGAACAACGCTTACCTTCGCTTTATTAACTTCAATGAAGATACTAATAAGACAGGCAACGATTATTGATCCGGGCTCTCCATACCATCTTACACAGCAGGATATATCAATTGAAAAAGGTGTTATCCAAAATATTCAACAAGAAATTTCAGAACCCGCGGATACTGTAATTGAACTTCCCGGCTTACATGTATCACCAGGCTGGATTGACGTGTTTGCCAATTTCTGCGACCCCGGCTATGAATACAAAGAATCGCTGGAATCAGGAGCCGCAGCCGCAGCCGCCGGCGGATTCACCACAATAATGGTGGTTCCGAATACAAAACCTGCAATAGATAATAAAACACAGGTAGAATATATCGTTCAGAAATCGAGGTCGTTACCCGTTAACATAATACCGATAGGCGCCATTACAAAAAATACCGAAGGAAAAGAACTTGCCGAAATGTATGACATGCGTAACAGTGGCGCGCAGGCTTTCAGTGATGGATTTAATTCAGTCCAGTCATCCGGCATCATGGTAAAAGCGCTGCAATACATGAAACCTTTTGAAGGCATCATCATACAAATCCCTGATGATAAAAGCCTGGCGCCAAATGGTTTGATGAATGAAGGAATCATGTCAACACGATTAGGATTGCCCGGTAAGCCTATCATGTCTGAAGAGCTGGTAGTTGCCAGGGACATTGAGCTAGTTCGCTATACTGGTTCCAGATTACATTTTACAGGAATAACTTCTCCCAAATCTCTTGAATATATCAAACGTGCAAAAGATAATAATATTAATGTTACCTGTTCCGTAACCCCGCATCATTTGTTCTTCTGTGATGAAGACCTGATGGATTATGATACAAATCTTAAAGTTAACCCACCCTTACGCACACGCGCAGATATGATGGCTATGCGCAAGGCTGTTGAAGGTGGCACCATTGATTGTATCGCTACTCATCATTCACCGCATGAGTACGATAGTAAAATTGTTGAATTTGAATATGCAAAGAACGGCATCACTGGTTTGGAAACCTGCTATGCCGTATTAAAAACAATTCTGCCTGATACGCCTGAACAACGTTGGGTGGAATTGCTTTCTATTAATCCTGCAAAAATATTTGGACTGCCCTCGCAAAGTATTGTTATAAATAACCCTGCACAGCTTACATTGTACCAGCCAAACAGTACTTTTACATATATTGAAAAAAACATCAGGTCAAAATCAAAAAATTCTCCTTTTATTGGAAAAGATCTTTTTGGTAAAGTAGCAGGCATTTGTAACGGTGACACTGTTTGTTTAAATCAATAAGCTAAACTACATTCATTTGATGCAGACCAAATCAAAATATTCAGTTGGTTTACAATACGGCTTTGCAGGTGCTGTTATCTACTGTATATTATTATTTATCCGGTTTAAATACTTTGCAACAGACCCCCTATCCTATGGCGGCTTCGCTGTTACCTCTTACTTGTTTTTTTTAGTTTTATTTTATTTCACCGGTGTTGCCCGAAGAAAACAATTAGGCGGGTACGCAGATTTCAAAGAAATATTCCAGGCAATTCTACTTGCAATTGTAATAACTGAACTTTCGTACGCAATATTCAATTTTGTATACCTTATGTACATTGAACCGGGCTTCTTCGATCGTTTTTCACAAACTTCAAAATCTAATTTTAAAAAAGCAGGCTGGACAGATGAAAGAATAGGCCAGCAGATGGATAAACTTAAAGATGCTTTTACCCAGCTTAGTCCGGTGAATGCTTTGAAGGGAATGGGAATGTGGATCGTGATAGATTGCATCTTTGGGTTGATATTCTCTACTTTTTTAAAAAAGAACAAGCAAAATTTTCAGGAAAAAATATAATAATTCCGAATGGATCTTTCTTTAGTAATTCCATTATATAATGAAGAGGAATCGCTGCCTGAGCTATGCGCATGGATAGAGCGGGTGGTTAATCATCATCATTTTTCTTACGAGATCATTTTGATAGATGATGGCAGTACAGATGATTCCTGGAATATTATAGAATCACTTAGCTGTTTAAATAAAAATATAAAAGGTATCCGGTTACAACGCAATTATGGTAAATCAGCAGCACTTAATGAAGGGTTTAAGTCTTCCAATGGTGAAGTTATTATTACCATGGATGCGGATATGCAGGACAGTCCGGACGAAATTCCTGAGTTGTATAGAATGATTGTCGAAGAGCGATATGACCTTGTAAGCGGATGGAAACAAAAGCGTCAGGATCCTCTGAGTAAAACTATCCCCTCGCGCTTTTTTAACTGGTTTACAAGAAAAATAACCCATATCCCACTGCACGATTTTAATTGCGGATTAAAAGCATACCGTAAAAAAGTTATCAAAAGCATCGAAGTATATGGTGAAATGCACCGGTACATTCCCGTTATAGCCAAATGGGCAGGGTTTAAAAAAATAACCGAAAAGCCGGTGACGCATTATGCACGTAAGTACGGACTCTCAAAGTTTGGCTGGGAACGTGTTGTGAATGGATACCTCGACCTCGCTTCCATTATGTTTGTTGGCAAATATGGAAAACGCCCCATGCATTTTTTCGGACTTATTGGGAGTATATTTATAGTGCTTGGTTTAGGTATGAGCACTTACCTGATCGTTTTAAAAATTTTAGATCCATTGCAAAGCCTTTCCAACAGGCCTCCTTTTTACCTGGCGCTTACATCTATGATCATCGGCACCCAGTTATTTGTTACCGGGTTTGTAGCTGAATTGATCTCCAGAAATTCGCCTGGCAGAAACTTTTATCTTATTGAAAAAAGAATCGGTCTTGATTAATCAACGTTCAACCGTCCGGACAGTAGTTATATTAGGTCCGGCTCATCCCTTCCGGGGCGGAGGTATCACTACCTTTAATGAACGGCTTGCCAGGGAGTTTCAGCAGCAGGGTTATCAAACTATTATATACAGCTTTTCACTTCAGTATCCATCTTTCCTGTTCCCTGGTAAAACGCAGTATTCAACCGAACCGGCACCGTTAGACTTAACCATTCTTTCTAAAGTAAATTCTATAAATCCGTTCAATTGGTTAAAGGTAGGCAATGAATTAAAAAATCTAAAACCTGACCTGGTGGTAGTTCGCTTTTGGTTGCCCTTTATGGGAGCTGCACTTGGAACGGTTCTTCGAATCGTTAAAAGAAATAAACATACAAGGGTGGTAGCTATTACAGATAATGTTATACCACATGAACAACGCGCGGGTGACCTTATACTTACCCGTTACTTCCTTGGAGGCTGCGATGCATTTATAACGATGAGTGAACATGTTATGAAAGATCTCCGGCGACTTGCACCCGGCAAACCTGCAAAGCAGGTACTCCATCCTTTGTATGATACATTCGGACAACCGGTTTCAAAGCAGGAAGCAAGGAAGGAATTAAATCTGAATCAGGATGATAAGCTATTACTTTTTTTTGGTTTTATCCGCAGGTATAAAGGGCTTGACATATTGCTGGAGTCAATGAAACTTTTGTCGGAGTTGCCCGCTCCTATAGCAGGTTTAAAGTTAATAATTGCCGGAGAATTCTACGAGGATGAAAAAATTTACCAGGATACAATAGACCGGTTAGGTATTAGAAACATACTGATTCTTAAAACAGCATATATTGAAAAAGCTGCCGTGAAGAATTACTTTTGTGCTGCCGATGTTGTGATACAGCCATATCGCGCTGCTACACAAAGTGGTGTCACTCCCCTAGCCTATCATTTTGAAAAGCCGATGATCGTAACTAATGTGGGCGCGCTTGCAGATTATGTTCCGCATGAAAAAGCAGGCCTAGTCGCTGAACCAAATCCATACTCCATTGCCGGTGCCATAAGCAGGTATTTTGAATTAGGCGAACAGTACTTTATTCCTCATCTTCGCAATGAAAAGCAACATTTGTCGTGGAGCAATCTTGTGGAGAGCATCGTTTTAATTGTTGATGGTTAATTGTTAATTGTTAACGGTTAGTGACTATTATAATAGTTTTTTACTATGACTTGTAATGAATTATTATTTAATTGTTCTCAAATCATTTAGGACTATCCGTTAACAATTAACAAATAACCATTAACAATTAACCATTAAAGCAATGCTGAAAGTTAAAATATGATCTATCGAAGTAAAGCACCTTTAAGGATTGGATTGGCAGGCGGGGGAACAGATGTAAGTCCTTATAGTGATTTGTATGGAGGAGCCATTCTCAATGCAACCATATCACTTTATGCGAATGCTAACATTATGCCCATTGAAGAAAACGCTATTATCTTGCAGGCACTCGACAGAAAAGAAGAATACCGTTATGAGTGGGCTCCCTCATTACCGATCGATGGAAACCTGGATTTATTAAAAGGTGTTTACAATCGCATTCAAAGAGATTTTAGTTTGCCGCTTACAGGCTTTCATTTGTCTACTTTTGTTGATGCACCCGCAGGTTCAGGATTAGGAACATCCTCCACCCTTGTTGTCGCTATTGTGGGCGCATTTGCAGAGATGTTACGGTTACCATTAGGTGAATATGATGTTGCACAGCTGGCTTATGAAATTGAAAGGAAAGAACTTAAAATGGCTGGTGGCAGGCAGGATCAGTATGCTGCAACATTCGGCGGCGTTAATTACATGGAATTTTATAGTGAAGAAAAAGTTATTGTAAATCCGTTGCGCATCAAGCAGCAATATTTATTTGAGCTGGAAAATAATTTATTGTTATACTTCACTTCAACAAGCCGTGAATCTGCCAAGATCATTGAAAGGCAAAGTATGAATGTAACAGATAAAAAGGAAAAGCCGATCGAAGCCATGCATCAGCTAAAGCAGCAGGCGCAGATGATGAAAGAGGCTTTACTGAAAGGACGATTACATGAAATTGGCGAGATACTGGATTTTGGTTTTCAGCAAAAAAGAAGGATGGCAGAAGGCATCTCCAATCCACTGATGGAAGAAATGTATGAAACAGCAAAAAAAGCAGGTGCTATGGGTGGAAAAATATCAGGTGCAGGAGGTGGTGGCTTCATGATCTTTTATTGTCCGGATATCACAAAATATAAAGTAATGGAAGCAATGACAAAATTTGGCGGTTATTTTAAACCTTACCAGCTCACAACTCATGGACTAACAACCTGGACAATATGAGGTATGAGGTATGAGGTATGGGGTATGTTTTGGTCCGCCTTCCGAAGTCTTGAATATCGATATCTTAAACTTAGAGTTCAGACTTCGAAAGTCTTGATTGGATACACTATTTCTTTAAGCTTTTGAATTCACTTTCTGAAGATGTTTTACTCAAGACTTTCGAAGTCTGCGTTTATATTGAAAGCTGGTGAAATTAGAGACTTCGGAAGTCGTCCCGAAAAGAATAAACCAACAGTCAATTCTTTTCAGGACAAGACTATATTTTCTTCCTCATACCTCATACCCAAAAATTAACAGTAACAAATAAAAACAAGCATGTCTGATAAAATAAAGAAACTAATCCAATCATCAATCGACGTTAAAACCGCATTGAGGGATGATGGAGAAATGATGTTGAAAATGCAGGAAGTTGTTACACTGCTGGTAAATGCTTTTAAAAATGGTAACCGTGTGTTTTTCTGCGGTAACGGTGGAAGCGCTGCTGATGCCCAACACCTGGCTGCAGAATTAAGCGGACGATTTTATCTTGACAGGGAAGCATTGCCTGCTGAAGCGCTTCATTGCAACACTTCTTATTTAACGGCAGTGGCAAATGATTATAGTTTTGATGTAATTTATGCACGTCTGATAAAAGGTATCACTATAAAAGGCGATGTGCTGCTGGGATTTTCTACTTCAGGTAATTCGGCTAACATTATTAAGGCATTCGAAATGGCCAAAGAAAAGTCTGTTGTAACTATTGGATTAACCGGTTCATCAGGCGGTGCCTTAAAAAATTTAAGCGATTATCTTTTTAATGTACCCAGCACAGATACCCCACGCATTCAGGAATCACATATCCTGATAGGACATATTATTTGCCAGTTAGTGGAAGAACAATATTTTGGTTGATGTTTGAAACTGACTAAAAAGAGTGTCGAACACTCTTACAAAGATTTTAAAGGTTTAAAATATAACCTTCTACACATGATAAAAGAAGCAATCATTCTTGCAGGTGGATTAGGCACCCGGCTTAGGGAAGCTGTTCCTGATCTGCCAAAATGTATGGCTCCTATATTAGCCAAACCATTTATTGGTTACCTGATTGACTATCTTCATCAACAGGGCATTCAAAATTTTATTTTCTCTCTCGGATATAAATCTAATATTGTTAAACAATACCTGCAAACACAATATGGCAACTTGAACCTTTTATTCAGTGTTGAAAATGAACCGCTGGGAACAGGCGGCGCCCTTAAGTTAGCCTGCGAATACGCCACTGAAAAAACAATTGCGGTATTAAACGGCGATACATTTTTTAAGATTGATCTGCAAAAACTTGCAGCTTTTCATGATACATATGAAGCGCATTGTACATTAGCTTTAAAGCCTATGAAGCGATTCGACAGGTACGGTGAAGTAGCTTTAAATAAAGACTGTTCTATTTATAGTTTCAAAGAAAAACAATATTACGAAGATGGCTTGATCAACGGAGGCGTATATGCATTAGATGCAAAAAGGTTTTTAGAAGAACCATTAAAGGATAAATTTTCTTTTGAAAAAGAATACCTGGAAAAATTTATTGGTGCAAGGAAATTCTATGGTGTTGTACAGGATGAATATTTTATTGATATTGGTATTCCTGAAGACTTTGAACGGGCGCAAACTGAACTGATCTTAAATTTTCAACCTAATGCTTGATCTGAGTAAAATTGATAAAAGCTGGACGCTGTTTTTAGACCGTGACGGAGTTATCAATGTTGAGAAATATTTAGAGTACGTTTATAACTATGCGGAGTTTACATTTTATGAAGGAACGCTTGAAGCGTTGAAAAAACTATCTAATCTGTTTGGCAGACTTTTTATTATTACGAATCAACGGGGCGTAGAAAAAAAACTGATGACTGAAGATGCCCTGATTGAACTTCATAAAGAAATGCTGCGTGATATTGAAATTAGCGGTGGGAAGATTGATGCGATATATTATTGCACCTCGCTTGATAACAATCATCCTAACAGGAAACCTCAGGCAGGCATGGCCTTGCTTGCTAAAGAAACTTTTTCTGAAATAGATTTTTCCAAATCGATTATGATAGGAAATAATTTAAGTGATATGTTCTTTGGCAGGAATGCAGGTACGTATACGGTATATGTAAAAACAACTAATCCTGATGTTGAACTTCCACATCCGGCTATTGATCTGGTTTTTAATGATCTTGCGGATTTTGCTGATAACATAATATAATAACCATTGCTAGTGTTAAGTTAAGTGTAAAGTGACGGATAAAGTCTTTTTAATTTTACTCTTGCTTCCTTATTGGTGAACTGCCAATTTATTTTACTATTTTTATTGTTTCTGTTGTTTTGCCATGCTTGAACTT
>JAABUS010002158.1_pt1 | contig 38525 bp, 44 predicted proteins | sample 5560161 | NCBI WGS metagenome assembly JAABUS01 (sample SAMN10711885, study PRJNA513376) | rock metagenome | isolation source: Antarctica rocks | place: Antarctica: Victoria Land, Trio Nunatak nord | collected 2016-01-04
TCTCTGGGTATAAATGCTGCCTCTCTATCCTCTTCGCTATAGTACTCACTGAAGCCTTTGATTAACAATTTTTCAATGCTTGCTTCCTCGCAGATAGCCTTAGTCTTTCCGTCAACGGGCAAGGGAATTTTGATTTCCCAATCCCTGAATGCAATGGACTTGGAGTCAATAAGACGCTCCTTCTTCATTTCTGACATCCCGTCGAAGAGACCCGCAAGCAGCTCTGGGTTTTCCTCAAAGCGTTGATGATCTGCAATGCAGAGTTCTTCGAGAGAAGCTGGCATAATGTCCACCAATCGGGCTGCTCTATACTGGTCACCTTCAGCTTATATGAGCAATCCAAGGCTAAGGCCGATCTTTCTCAAACGTGTAAAAGCTCGGAGAGATCCAGTAAAGAATTGCGATCTATTCAGTCCTATGTTATTCAAGCCATTAATGATGATATGAAGAGTTGTTGATCGTATCCTGCGCATACTTGTCGGGAATCTCGATGAGCTTCGGGGCCTAAATGGCTCTCGTATCCTGTTAATCATTGTAGTCTTTGTACTCAAATCGCTCTAGCTTTTTCAGGTGACTGAGAACGCGAACTATTGCCTCTGGTTGGTAGTCCTCCGGACCCCAAGAAGAATCCAAAAACGCTACCCTCGTCACTTCTGACATCGATGTAGGGGAAGGCCAATGATTGAAGCCTTCACCTGGACCTTTGTGTAGTATCGTCGACATAGATGGCAACATACAAAAGGCTTCGAAGAGGCCGATGTTCCGGGCTTCCCAATCAAGACTTAGGCGAGTGACACATTTGAGCTTGCTCAAAGGTGCCGGGGTCTTGGTGTCCTGTTCAGGCATCTTGTCGGCCTTGAGGATGTGTTTTACCACCGTGAGAACATTCCAAGCACCCTCCTCACAGTCGGCGATGATGCTTTCAACATTTGGTAAACGTACGAGCAGCAGCGCGAATACGACCTCTGGATCAGCTGTGTCAAGCTTCTGCCGCCAGTGGTCCATCTCATCGTGAGGTATGAAGAGACAGTCAGAGATGTCGAAGAAGTCTTGCCAGACTCTATCGCTGGTTTCAATGTCTAGATGGGGGAAAAAGGCCTAGCTGGGTTTTCGGGTACGTAGGCCTAGCTAGGAATGAACCTGATGCGCTTGACATAGGGCGTGAGATGGGGATTGAGGAGTACATCGGAGAGGCAGCAAGTATATTCACGGTAACACGGAAGTGCCAAATAATTTAACCATGGGGCAAGGGGGTACCGGAGGCCAGACCACTTCTGTGTACTTCTTCTTATACATCCTATGCTCTTCGAGGATCTTATCGCTCTTGTTGTAGAGCTTCTTGCAGCATAGGACAAGGTCTTGGATACCCTCGGGGCACGTCTCTTTGATGACCAAGAGCAAAAGTTCGTCAGGAAGTGATATCAGCCGACTCATATTGGTAGGATGCAGGCTTGGATATTATGATGAGGAATCGTTAGAGCTGAAGAGACTAATGGGCTTCATAGAGATGAGGATGATCATGAATCCAAGTTGGGGATGTAAGAAGGCGTCTAAAATTTGTCTGATTGGTGTGGAACGTTGTATTGATCGAGTGGAACGTTGTACAGAGTCTTGTATCCTATTGGTTCCGGAAGATAACGCTGCGAACATCTTCATATTCATGAATTTGAGAATTTGCCTAATGAATGAATGGCCAGGTACGGGACGCAACAGCGTCCAATTGTGCGACAAGGTCTTATCAACGCAGACATAAGATAAGCTTCATGTGACCGAACATAGTGCTAAGATACTAGCTAGGTGATCGTTGAGTCCCGAGTAATACCCATTCAAAAAGTTAGCACAGCGACCCAGCACAGGAGAAGGCGATTATGACCAATCACTGCTCTCCCTGTAGGTCCCTATAATCTGATTCCTCCACCTGTATGTCCTTGTCGAGTACGATCCCATTTCGAGCACCGTAGCCGTGGCCTTGCCGTTTGTCACCTTCCTCATTTACAAAGCCGACTTCTTTGTCCGTCCAAAGTACGGCACAGGGCTCAAGGCTACCTCCCTCATTGCCAAGGTCATACCTACTTGCCCATAAACAGCAATGGCCTCCTTCTCCAAAGGTAAACATAGCGCGCCCCGGAGATCATCACTGTGCTACGTGAACGCTCTGATTCTGAAATGTTGGAAGACGTTCCTTCTTCAGCTCTGGAAAATCGGCAAACAGTTCAACAAGCACCGTGGGCTTTTGCAGCAAAGGCTTAGGATCCTCGATACTAAGTTCTTCGAGCGAAGCCGGCATGATATCCACAAGTCTTGGTCCCTCCCAGTGACCATCACGATGTCGGAAAAGCAGGCTGAACTTGAGATTCAGCCTCTTCACAGACCCGAAAGCGCGTAGAGAGCCACAGAATGATTCATGCCTTGCCACGTTCCCGATTTGCCACAGCCTGGAATTGACCCTGAGGTCCCTTGGTGTTGTCCTCGCGTATTTGATGAGAAGGTCGATCACCAGGCTGAAAGCCACCACCCTGAATCTCTAGAGATGTAACATTGGACATCGGCGAATTGCATCGCCAGCGATTAAACAACTCGCAGGGGCAAGACAAGAGTATGGCGCGTAGTGACGGTAACGTAAACATTTTTTCAGAGAGGCCAACGTTCAACCCAAAATGTGAGAGACCCAAACTGTCAATATATCTCAGCTTACGCATAGCAGCGAGCTCCTCTCCACTGTCGACCGCATTTCACTGGCTATTGCAATACCTTTGAACATGGTAAGAATTTCACTGCCTCGTCGGATATCATTCGTCGTTAGGCTTCTCAGCTCTGGTAGTCGCCAAAGCAGTAGAGCAGATACCACTTCCAAGTCGCACCAATTAACCCTTGCGCGTCAGAGCCTCTGAGCGGCCTGAGGTACATATGGGCATTCGGCGACGTTAAAGAGCCTCTGCAAGATAGGGTCCTGAGTCGCCAACGGCAAATTCGGGAATGGTTTCCCTCGAGTCCGTAACTTGTTTTCAGAGTATGTGAGGTAGTCGAGTCGCTTGCCGTAGGGTGCGAGACGGGGTTCGAAGAGGAGGTCGGAAAGACAGGCGGGATTACTATGGGCTGCTAGCATGGGGTCAAAGTCGTCGGGATTCCATTTGGAAGTTAGAGGCCATCTGAGTGCGGCGTATTTTGACTTGTTGTGCTTGTGCTGCGCGAGGAGGTTGGAGCCCACTTTGTAGAGCTTTTTGCAGGAGAGAACGAGTTGTCCGATACTGTGGGGGCAAGTGTATTTCATGATGTTCTGAAGGACCGAGTCCGCGAGACTGAGGAGTTGAACCATATTGAATGAGTGCGGGTTAGCAATGAATGCAGGAATATCAACGTTGAGACTGAGGATAAAATTTTGTCCAGGATGACTGAACCGATGGAAATGACGGAGACTGAAGAAATGTTGATAATGAAGACATGTAATGGAGATGAAAACGAATTGTGACATTCGCACCCCACAGGAACCGCGTGGAAGTTTATACACACTCAGGCAGCTGCTTTGAGTGATGGATCCAGATTTAGCCTTTGTCAAAATCTGCTGAAGCTTGCAAGACGAAATGCAACGGGATGAATCATTAGGCAATATAATAGTCCTCGATGTTTGATGTTGAAAGCAGTAGTTGTCCGCGTTGGGGCGTAGCAACACTTGTTTTCTCTGGTAGCACATTTCCAATTTCAAAAAGCCGGATTTGGGATAGTAACCAGAAGAAGCATAAACTCCTTGACAGAGCATACCAGTAAGGTCCCTCATCGAAGCAATGGTTCCACTATATCATGGCCCGCTCCGTATATTTCTTTCAAACCATTCAACGTGAGTTTTGACTTAGAAGATTGCATGTATTTGAAGCTATGGCGCCCTGTCATGATTGCGCTCCAGACACAATTATTGGGTCCCATCCCCCTTCAGCGACATCCCTTTCCACAAATATCCTACAGACACGGTGCAGTACTAATCCCTAATCGTTCTCTTCGGAATTACCAAAGTCCTAGCATATTAGTGTGATGACAAAGGCTCGGCGTACAAGATCAAAGTAAACGATGATATGCCACAAGGCTTGAAATTGAGGTCGAAGGAAACACTACATCCTTATGGTCTTCCTGCCACCCGTCAGAGCTTCTGCGCCCCCCTGGGTCGATTCAATATCTTGATAGTAACGGGATAGACACGGCCAAAACTCGAAGAAATCAATGCCCATAGAGAAGATCACGGAATTGGCACGTTATCGCTCCACTCTATGGATACCTGAAGAATACGCAATGTCAAAGCGGCAGTGGAAGTGCAATTCCTCATTCAAGTTCGCTCCTCGTACCATCGTCACCACATCCATCAGTCTCTCCCGTGCCCACCATCCTAGGAAGCTTTGCCAGCATCTTCTTTCAAGCTCACGATCCTATTCAACACCACCTTCCTTTCAACACTCTCCTTATCCATGCAAAAATAGGCCACTCTCAACCCCTGAAATCTAACAGTCTCGAATCCAGCATCCTTGTTCGTAACATTCTTCTCGCCCTCCTCCTCAGGCCACGGTGCTCGCCGTTTGATCTCCTCCAGGCCTGTCTCAATGATGGCATTTGGGTAAATCTCTTCGCTTTTGGGATTGAGGTCCTTGAGGAACCCACCTTCCGCAGAATCTGGGTTGTCGGACTTGAACAGGGAATTGAAGATGCGGACTTCGGCTTTGATGGGTGACTTGTGCGCTGCTGAAGAGCCGACCCACTGGATGTAGGTCTTCGGCTTCTTGAACGCCGCGCCTTCTTTTGGCTTCTCGTATGTAGCATGAACAGCGGTGATTAAGCCGGTGATCTGGTCTTTCTCGAATGTGGTAGCTTTGACGGGGAAGGGTACCTTGAGCAGACCTGTAGCTTTACCGGGTGCGAGGCGGAAGTAGTCCTTGCTGTCTACCTCGCGGAAGTCGGAGCGGTCAATGTAGACTGTTTTGGTGAAAGGGACTTTGTGGGTTCCCATGGCGGGATCTTTGCCGAAGGGAACTTCGACTTCTTCTACGTAGTCGTCTGGGAGGTTGTCGATGATAACTGGGATTGGGTCGAGGACGAGCATTAGTCGGGGGACCGTTTGTTCGAGGTAGCGTCGGACTGTCTGCTCGAAGCGGACGATTTGAATGTTAGTAAGAGATGTGGAAACGCCAAGCTCATTGACGAAGGAGAGAATGGCGCCTGGTGGGACACCGCGTCGCCGCAACCCAATAAGGGTGAAGAGGCGTGGGTCATCCCAGTCTCGGACTATGTTTTGGTCGACGAGTGCTTTGATCTTTCGCTTTGAAAGGACTGTGCCAGCCACGTTGAGTCGGCCATATCTTGCTAATTTTTAGTATATGGTCGCACAGAGTTTTTGCAAGTCTAGACTTACTCTCGTTGCATGGGTGTGTAAATCTCAACAGCCTCACACAACCACTCATAAGACGTCCTCGACAACTGGAATTCTGTAGTACATAAAGAATGCGAAATGTTCTCAAAGCTATCGCAAAGACAGTGGGTGAAGTCATAAGTCGGATAAATCCTCCATTTATTGCCTGTACGATGATGCTCTTTTTCGAGAATGCGGTATGCTGATAGATCCCACATCTGCGGGTTTCCAGATTGAATGTCCTGCTTCATTCGCAGGAAGGCTTCTCTAGGCTTATACTTGCCATCTCTCATTGCTCTAAACTCCGCTAGTGATTCTTCAACAGGCCTGGTTCGGTGTTCGCAAGCAATTCGGGGACCATGATTCTCACCGCCTCGTTGCAGCTTGATCTCCGTATCTTTACGCATGAGGGGTCAGTACGTAAATGTCACTTGTGATTTCGTGGGCCTACCTGTACAATGACAAACATAGGCACCATCTCGCTTTATGAGGTCTTCTGCCAATTTGTAGAGCTTCTCAAAATTATCACTCGAGTAGGTGACTTTGAATGGTTTGAACCCTAACCACTCGATGATCTCCTGGATGGCAGTGAAGTATTTCTCTTCTTCAGCTTCAGGATTGGTGTCATCAAATCTGAGATAACAGATCCCTTTGTGGTATCTCGCAAAACCAAAGTTGATTGCAATCGCTTTACTATGGCCGATATGTAGATAACCGTTAGGCTCTGGCGGGAACCGAGTAACAATTTCTTTTGCTGGCTTCTCGCTATAGACAGATTTCAGGAAACCCTCCTTGAACATAGACTCTGGATCTATAGGAGCCGCTGGTACATTGGGAACTTTTGGCTCTTTCTTATTTGGCGCTGGGTTTGGTTCCTTTGGCTGTTTGGATTGCTTTTTGGATTTCTCTATCTTTGCTTCTTTTGGTCGTTCAGGAAGAGTTGAGGTTGTCTCTACTTGGGCATCTTCTGAGTCCCCCATTGTCTTTCCAAGTCTGTTGCGTGTTAAACAAAATTGTTGAAAAGAACAGCAGCAATGTTGATATTTGGCGCTTAGAGTCATATTGACATGGCGCTAATGCAGATCCGGAATAACGTTTCTCCGTCACCGGTCGCCTTACCTTCGATTTTCTGAGAACCCATCTTTCGCTTGATGGTGCTCGCCGTCAGGTGTTAACTTGCATATCTCTTGAGCTCTCTACGTAGTCTTGGATGTCGAGATGTATGCTACGTATCTTTGCGAAACGTTACCAGCAAACCGCTAACATAGATCCCAGGGCGCCTCTCGTCACGAACCCCCAGATCCAATCCGCCACGCTACACAATCCTCTCCCTCTTTTCCTACATATGTACATATGGCCGTTCCTTGCAATATGGCCCGTATTTTTCGCTATCTATCTCTCGGAGGAGAGATACAACACATACATCGCAGGATCTGAGTGGACATTTGTCTGGGCTGGCTCAATCGTTACGGCGCAATCCTTGACCTGGCTTTCTACAAAGTGGAATGTCAACATCGACTCCCTGTTTACATCTACCACGACTAAGGATGTCCGAAACGCGAAGTTGATCAAGGTGATACCAGTGACGAACGCAGGATCCGCTGAAATCTGCAAGCTTCTGAGGGATAATGTGAGCATCTCGAGTGAGAATTTGCGGACCGTTATTGATAAAGTATATAGGTTGGTGGAAAGCAGAATCTGTCTTTCCTGTTCCAGAAGCGGAGATTCCTCTACAACGCAGAAGATGACAGCTTTGCGCCTCTTTCCTATGACATCGATAAGGAGCCAAGACCGGCAATCGAAACCTTTCAAGAATCGCGCGGCTTGACAAAGCAGGCGGAGATTGATCGCATACAGCAGCACTATGGAGACAACACATTCGATATCCCCGTTCCCACCTTCACAGAGCTATGGAAAGAGCATGCAGTCGCGCCGTTCTTTATTTTTCAGATGTTCTGCGTGGGTCTCTGGCTGCTGGACGACTACTGGTACTATTCGCTGTTCACGTTGGTCATGCTGGTCGGATTCGAAAGCACGGTTGTTTGGCAAAGACAGAGGACGCTCAACGAATTCCGCGGGATGAGCATTCAGCCCTATGAGATTTGGGTGTACAGGCAAAACAAGTGGGAACGTATCACAAGCGATAAGCTGCTACCTGGAGACCTCGTGTCAGTCGGCCGAACTAAAGAAGATAGCGGAGTGGCTTGTGACATGCTCCTGGTGGAGGGCACTGCCATTGTGAATGAGGCTATGTTGTCTGGAGAGAGTACACCACTACTGAAAGACTCAGTCCAACTTCGCCCCGGAGATGCGCCAATTGATCCGGAAGGGCTCGACAAGAATGCCTTCCTTTACGGTGGTACTAAGGTTCTCCAAGTGACCCATGGAAATGCCAGCGAAGATGCGCCTGAAACTATCCCAACTTTCGCATCTGGTGTCAAGCCTCCTCCCGACAACGGTGCCATGGCAATCGTTGTCAAGACTGGCTTCGAGACGAGCCAAGGTAGCTTGGTGCGTACCATGATCTACTCCACAGAACGAGTATCAGCGAACAATGTCGAAGCGCTGCTTTTCATTCTGTTTCTCCTCATCTTCGCAATCGCTGCTTCGTGGTACGTCTGGCAAGAAGGTGTAGCCAAGGACCGGAAACGCTCGAAGCTCCTGCTGGACTGTGTCCTGATCATCACAAGCGTAGTCCCACCAGAATTGCCAATGGAGCTTAGCCTTGCGGTCAATACCAGTCTTGCAGCACTAAGCAAGTATGCGATCTTCTGTACAGAGCCTTTCCGGATACCTTACGCTGGTCGAGTAGACATCGCATGTTTTGATAAGACTGGTACCTTGACTGGAGAGGATTTGGTCGTAGACGGTATCGCAGGCCTGCAGCTGGAAGACAAGAACGCCAAGACCGAGAAGGACGGCGCTCATAGCAAAGTCACTCCTGTGTTGGATGCCGGCCAGCAGACCACGCTTGTCCTTGCTACTGCCCATGCACTTGTCAAACTCGACGAGGGAGACATTGTGGGCGACCCGATGGAAAAAGCCACACTCACATCACTGGGCTGGACTCTCGGCCGCAATGACACTCTGCATGGCAGACCAAGCACCAGTGGCAAAGGGAACTCAAGTGGCGGAGAGCTCGTTCAGATTAAGCGACGATTCCAATTCTCCTCATCGTTGAAGCGCCAAAGCTCGGTCGCAACTGTGCTTACCACTGACCGACAGACAGGTAAGAAGGTCAGAGGAACCTTTGTCGGTGTGAAGGGTGCACCAGAAACGATCCATACAATGTTGGTCAAGACACCACCAAACTACGAAGAGACCTTCAAGTACTTCACACGGAACGGAGGTCGAGTCCTGGCTCTAGGTTACCGATACCTCTCAGCAGAATCCGAGCTCGGCCAGACCAGGATTAACAACTTGAAGCGCGAAGAAGTGGAGGCAGATCTCACATTTGCTGGCTTCTTAGTATTGCAATGCCCTCTCAAAGACGACGCTATGAGCGCAGTCCGCATGCTTAACGAGAGTAGCCACCGCTGCGTTATGATCACTGGCGACAATGCACTTACAGCAGTCCATGTCGCTCGCCAAGTGGAGATCATCGATCGTGAAGTACTCATTCTTGATGCTCCTGAGCATGATGACAGTGGCGAAAAGCTTGTCTGGAGAAGCGTCGATGACAAGATCAACATCCCAGTCAATCCCAGCAAGCCATTAGACCCGAAGATCATAGAGGGGAAGGATCTCTGTGTCACTGGTTATGCACTGTCAAAGTACAAAGACCAAGCAGCTTTGCCCCAACTTCTGCGCCACACCTGGGTCTATGCCCGAGTATCGCCGAAGCAGAAGGAAGACATCCTCATCGGGCTGAAGGATGCCGGATACACAACGCTCATGTGTGGTGATGGTACGAATGATGTTGGAGCCTTGAAGCAGGCTCACATTGGTGTTGCGTTACTCAACGGATCCCAAGACGATTTGAACAAAATAGGCGAGCATTTCAGGACGACTAAGATGAAAGAGATCTACGAGAAGCAAGTTGGGATCATGAAGCGATTCAACCAGCCACCACCGCCTGTGCCTATACAGGTCGCCCACCTCTACCCACCAGGCCCACAGAATCCTCACTACCAGAAAGCTATGGAGCAACAAGCACAGAGGAAAGGAGCTGCTGGTGCCGTAGCCGCGAACTCCGAAGCAGCTGAGAAGAAGGATGTCGAGATCATCACGTCGCCGGGCGCGAAAGTGCTGCAGGATGCGAATGGAAACCTCACGCCTCAGCAAAAGAAGCAGATGCAGGCCCAACAAAAGGCAGCTGGCATAGCGGACAGATTCACTTCCACAATGATGGAGCAAGAACTCGATGAGAACGAGCCTCCTCGAATCAAGCTTGGCGATGCCTCAGTCGCTGCGCCTTTTACCAGCAAACTTGCGAACGTTATTGCTATTCCCAATATCATTCGACAAGGACGATGCACGCTGGTGGCGACCATACAGATGTACAAGATCTTGGCATTGAATTGCTTGATTAGTGCATACAGTCTCAGTGTGCTCTACTTGGAAGGTATCAAATTTGGAGATGGTCAAGTGACAATCAGCGGCATGCTCATGAGCGTGTGCTTCCTCTCCATCTCTCGAGCAAAGGTATTGATTCTCACCTCCCTTGATTCGTCGAAACATTGACACTCTATCTAGTCCGTTGAAGGCCTATCCAAAGAACGCCCCCAACCCAACATTTTCAACCCCTACATCATCGGCTCCGTCCTTGGCCAATTCGCAATCCACATCGTCACCCTCATCTACATCTCCAAATATGTTCAACGCCACGAGCCTCGCAGCGACGACATCGATCTTGAAGGCGAATTCGAACCCTCCCTCCTCAACAGCGCCGTCTACCTGCTCCAACTCATCCAACAGATCTCCACCTTTGCCATCAACTATCAAGGCCGGCCCTTCCGCGAAGGCATAAGAGAAAACCGTGGCATGTATTACGGTCTACTCCTCGTGTCAGGAGTCGCATTCAGCTGCTCCACAGAATTCATTCCCGAAATTAACGAGAAGCTTAAGCTTGTACCCTTCACTACGGAGTTCAAGCTCATCATGACCACGGTCATGGTCGTGGATTATGTCGGGTGTTACGTTGTTGAGAAGGTCCTGAAGCATTTGTATAGCGACTTTAGGCCTAAGGATATAGCAGTGAGGCGGGATGATCAGGTGAGGGTTGAAGAGAGCAGGAAAGCGAAGGAGGCGTTGGAGGCGCTGGAAGAGAGTAAGGCCATCGTTAGTAATGGGGTTATGTGATTGGTAAGCTAGATAGACCGCGTCCACTTCTAGAACAATTCCTTTCTTACCCGTGGTACCTTTCGAAAGCAGTAGTTCAGCATTCTCGTTATGTCTTCTCTACAACTCATTGAAACTTTTGAGTCATGTATAAGTATCACTTGAACCCCTCTTTGGAGCTTTAGCTTGAGAAACGGACTACACGCTTTGTGCAGAATACCTGGCCGACGATGAGCCTCGTAGCGCTCAATCAACATACTCGTCAGGAAGAAACATCAATATACTATGGCGAAAACATCTTTCCTTTCTGCAATCTCAGTGCAATTGATCCCTTTCTAAGTACCGAACATCCACTTCACTCAGCCAGATGCGAGAAATTCGCGTTGTCCTGGGATCCCATCCCGCGGAATGGCAGCAAGAACTCGTGATCAAGACCTTTTCTAACACGAGAAAGTTCGAGGTCTTCCAATCCAAGGAGATCGAAGTGTGCTGTGATGAACTATGGCGCCACCCGAATTCACCCGCAAATGATCGAATGGACGTACGATCTCCACAGTGATGCTTTGAGAGTCCTTGCAACTTCCGAGTCGCTCAACCTGGTCAATTCCACACTCCACCTCACCCACACAGGAGTTACCGATGACGCCACTGAAAGCAAAATCACAGCTGATAAGATGTGGGCACCTCTGTTCTGATGTGATTCTAGGCGACGCAAGATTAGCCTGAATAGCGTCCTGGTTTGGCTCGACGTCAAAAGCAATGATCCGTCTGGGAATTTGCGCTGCGAAGATCATGAGAAGAGATTATTCAACAGGATCGAGGATAGGGATGCTGGGCGTGATGCAGATGTGCAGAGGTACCTTACGCTTGACTGGGAAGCTTGAGGCAAGGCTATTAAAGAAGGGCACGAATACTCCTCATGCTCATTAATTCTGATCGTAGCGTACAATTTGAATGGTGGGACGTCGTGCGTGGTCAGGTCAACGTTTTCGATACTCTATATTTCGTATGTGCTATCTTCCCGCTGGGAAGGAGGATGGTGTGACGGCCTTGTACCTAGCCTCTACAAGGGAATCGAGCAAATTTTACGACGTCAAGATGCTATAGCCGCGGCTGCCTTAGGTCTTGCAACCAATGTTCTTCTAAGCTAGTAACCCAATCTTCCATTTCGTTCAACCTGAAAGTATACGAAGATATATTGATTCAAATTGGGCCAATCATCATCAATGCCTAACCCGTTTGACAGGGTCGAGCTGAACGACTACGTGTACTTTAGCTTTTGCGAACACTTTGTTGGCAGAACATATAGATTCTTAGGGACGACTCTTTGCCTGATCGGTCGCTTGGCGCCGTGGTAATTAGCACCGCTCTAGTCCTAGGCCAACATCTTGCATTGAATTGGGGTTAGGATTTGTAGACACGCGCGACTACTCAAAGCGCGCCCGATGCCCGGCGTTTCCATCTTAGAGCAGTTCCTTCCAATGGAATACAATCATCTCCCTTTCCTCACACCTCGTAAATTCTTGACCTTGTGCTATGGTAGCTTCTTCAAGTTAATCTGGGCATGCTTGATTCAATTTGGAGCATCATCTACCAGTTGACAAGGGTCTTGTCTAGTCGGGCTACCAACACTTCAGTCAGTAGAAATCGCTACGAGATTACTGAATTGTCCTGTGCAGTGGTGGGTCCTGCCCTTGCCATTGAACGATACGCCTTCAATAACGTTCTCTAGGCTTAGTCTCCAGTCTAGGCCCCAATGCCTAGAAAGATGCCGCTCAAATCCAGCACGGGGCCACGCCCAGTCAAGGTGTCCCAACCATCCTTCCTCACTCTGCCCGCCGAAGTCCGCAACATGATTTACCACCCCACCCTTGTCGCCGAAAAGCCTCTTGAGGTCCAAGATCTGCATTTGTCGGACTTTAAAGCAAAAAAAAAGAATGGGGACTGCCGATTGAGATCCACATATGCAGCGCCCGACCATGCGAGCGAGGATTGCCCTGAGGCACCAGGAGGATCATCATACTCTGTTTACTCCCCCCATTGGTACTCCCGTACGCAGACTTGCTCCTTCAAAGACCACAATGTCAAGTTTCAGAAAACGTCGTACACATCAAAAGTGCCAAACTACGTCAACCAATTAACCGTGGCATTGCTTGCTGTCAATCACCAGATCAGGTTGGAGGCTGCGTCGATCTTCTATGGCATCAACGTTTTCTCATTCGACACCATGAGTTCCGTTATCCCATTTCTGAAAGATCGGACAACGGAGACCCGCAAGTTCGTGCACAGCATACAGCTCAACCTTCCTATCTATGGCTCTGATTGGTACAGCGTTACCACAGCTTACAACAGACCAGATACTTGGAAGAGAGTATTTGCCTCTCTTGCAAAGCTTCCACACCTGAGTCTAAAGAACGTCTGCATCTGGATTAAAGACGAGTCCAGCAAAATGTATGTCGATGATCTCGAGCTCGGAACCAAGCATATGAAATGGCTTCATCAACTTAGCAAGATAAACAACCTGGACAAGCTGGGTGTAGCTTACACCTACGGGCAGTGGGATCGGGAAGGCGGCGATCCATTTCAATTCTATTATGTCCAGGGCGCCCCACGCGAAGAAAGGAACAGCCAAACCGAACAAGAACTCTGGGAATTCCTAGCTCCGAAGATGCTCAAAGCGCCCGACGACCTGAATGCACTGCTGGAGCGTCGCATCTGGGATTTTGAAAACGACCCTGAGGCTGACGTAGTGTTCGATGAAACTGCGAACGATGAGAACGATAAAACTGCCAATGACCAGATCTCGGGTGACCTAGATGAATGGCCACACTAATGATGAAAAAAGCTCAGCAAGCTCGGTATCTTCTATCTGGTAGTTTGGGAGCTGGTGCATAAGATCATGCTTATGCGATCAAAACATGCCTCTCGTTTGCAATTTGCTGAAGATCTATGAGCTATGAAAGTCGAACGAGCTGAACTGAGGGATGTCGCTACGAAATCTGGAGGCGAGATGGAGAGAGCATGAAGACATTGGAATGGAGAAGATGCCACACTAATTAAGAAGAGAAATAGACAAAGGTCGAAGAGTTATGCCTTGCATCCTGCTAGCACTGCATAGCCAAGCAAAGTAGCGGAATAGACTAATATACTTGCAAATAGTGACTGCCAGAACTCTCTTCGCTTGCTCCCTACCGTGCTTCCTCTGCTGTTTACCTCGTAGACATAGTATGTATCTTATAAAACCAGCTTCACTTTCTCCACAGATTGACTGCAACATCACGAGCTTCAAAACATGGCTAACACTGTCAGAATTTTCATTTATGCCAATTCGACTTGACAGCAAAACCAGGTATTGAAACTTTGTTTGGAGTCAATACTGACCTCTTGCCCTTCCATATTATCGCAACGGCTGGTCCAGAAGCTGTAACATGCGCTTTGCATGCTGGCTCCTTTCCATTCCGATAGCACCATACCAACGTCTAAGATCAAGGCTAAAACCACCAACACCGGTTCCTTGCTATTTAATAATATCGTAATGTCAGGTGCTGAAGTCATAGCCAGGAGTGCCAACACTGGCTTCTGCCCTATCAATAACACAACAAAGGCACTATGGCCACGGCTAACACAATCAACACCGGCTCTTTGCCTCTCGACGTGAAAATAATCTCGGAAACCGTTGCGGCCGATAACGCCATAATTGGCTCCTTCCCCTTCGAGACCACGTTAAAAGCGACAATCCAAGTTCCAGCCACTGCGACAGATTTCGGTACCATACCCATCGATCTTACCATGGCACCGAAAGCTGAAGCTGTGGCGAATACCAACACCGGTCTCTTACCTTTCGACGTCTCCATACCAATAGCGAACCAAATTCCAGCGAAGGCAACAAACGTGGAGAGGATGCCCATTGATCTTTCTATTGCACCAAAAGCTGAAGCTATGCCTTACATTGAGACCGGCTTCTTCCACTTCATCAAGCTTCCTGGCGAGGTTCGGAATAAGATATATCGACTGGTTCTGGTGGTAGACCACCCTTTGAAGATAACAAATCTGCCGCCATGCGAGTACGAGGCAGAGCACACATCCGGTTCTATCAAACTGAGGACAGAATATATTCCATGGGCAGCCCTCGCTACAGGATGGAAAGCCTTTATGCTGCGATGAGTACCGTGACTTGCTACCGCTTCGAAGAATCATTGTTGATTCCACGAATTAGCTAATCAGCAGGTTACGACACGGGCTTAGGGTATGGCCTTGTATTCATATTTGGAAGATGAGATAGATTGATTGTCTTCTAAATGTTGATCCTTGCATTGGAAGTACTCACAAGCCCGAACAATTGGATTATTCAGCCTTGCGCATATGTATTTAATCTTTAATCAGCTGCACAGGGTCTTCACCACGTTGATTTCATCGAATTAGTAGGTCTCGCTATCGATCAGATCGTACTCGTAAATGGGTAAACAAACAAGGCAGCATGGTTATTTTTAGCATCATATTCACATAGATGTTTTACTTTGCATGACGATCGCGCTTGTTGAAGGTTGGAGGATGATCAAAGCTTGCTCTTGGTCACTGCAATCCACTCTTTTTCGTTTAGAGATAGCGAAATTCAAGTTCATCTCATACTCAGGAGTGATAGCAAGCGCAAGACCAACAATTCACGAAGAGTGTACATAGATTTTAGCGGCAATGTATCTACAATAACCCTGAGCTCCGCATCGACTACACAATTGGAAGAACAGACGATTGTAGACTGCTCCGATTTCATTTGTCACGAACAAGGTCTCACAAAGAAATTACTCTGGGTCTTTGAGAATGGCGAAGTCCAGCCCAACAATCACATGATACTTCACTCCTTCCCCTTCCCAAGCCCGGATGAGTCGCGCTTGGATATTGACTCTTGGAATGGGAACGCCTATCAAAACCCCACTCTCACAGTACTTCTTTGCTCAAGGACACGGCCCATTCATCAGATGTACAAGCTTTATCATGCAGCGCTTTGTCGACAGAAGTCATGCCACGTGCCCTTGGCAAAGCAGCACGGTCTCTTTGGTCAAGAAGTGCGCACTTGCTCCCTTGTGCACTTCACTCACCCTTGAAACCTCGCTTCTTCTCCGTTGAAGAGCCTCAAACATTCCATCAACAGACGACATAATGATGCGAATTCAGTCTTTTCTGTCCATCTGCATGCTCACTGGAGCATCTGTTCTAGTCCACGTAAACCTTCCTTCCTCCATCCTTCAGCCAAACCTCACCTTCCCAGATCTTTCACCTCCAGATACTACAAATACTACAAACGTACACAACGCTACAAGTGGCCTTTTGCAATGGGCAAGTAGATGTGGCATGCGTTAACGATGTATTCCATCGAGGTAGATCAAATATTGCTTAGTCAGCACGTGTACTTGCTTTATCCGCCAAGCGGCCAAGACACTACTTCCAACTTCCTATCGCGTTTCAACCGTGACCATGAGGGGCGATATCAAGCATAATGCACCTGGGCTGAGAGTTGACTTACAGGCCGAGATCTTCCTTGCTCTTCAAGAAGACTGATGACCTGACCGGCGTAGCTGTATCACCTGCAACCTTTTGCAATTGAATTTCTCATCCAGCCGCCATCATGGTCCAGTGGAAGAAGCTGTTCGGCATCGACAACCAGGACCGTCGTGGCTTTCGCGACGAAGTGCGACATCGTAAGCATAGTCTATCCTCTGGTACATGCTCGTACTGGTCCCCATTGGCTGACCGAAGCTCCCAGTCCTCCCCTCCAATACCAGGGATCTCATTCCCTCAGCTATGCCCGCAGAAGCAGTTACCAAAGTCGCCCTTCGCCTCAAATACCAGATCGAGCAAGTCATACCGTGTGAGCTCGAGGAATGGAAAGTCACAAAGGCCAATTCGCCCGTCATCACGCGGAGAGTCATAAAGACAGCGAAGGAAGCCGGAGGCAAGGAGCACGAAGCATGTGTGGTATATTGCCTACTAGTGTGCAATCGATGGTTCAGACAAATGGCAAAGTTGGAGCTGTGGGATGCGGACTTGCATGATGTCAGGGCGACTGCTTGTGAGGTGCTGGCAAAGCAGCTCATTGAATTGGAGGAAGACCAGGAGTACCTACTGCAAGACCTGCTACTAAAGCGCTACTCCATTATCGTCAATGGCGAACAGACTGAGCCGGCCAATGCTATAGAGCGAGCTTCCGATCTCCATACCCTCCGTGTCATCGGGTCGTCTGGCTACCAGAAATGCATCAGCTATCTATGGAAAGGATGGCTAATCCAGGATGACCAGTATCCATCGAACTTCATTGCTTGGGATAAGAAAGTCAATATTAATTACTGGGATCATTTCGATCCTGACCGGATGCGCGCCCCGTTGTATCAAAATGCCGTACAAATCTTTTTCTCTGTATTTTACTTAGCGCTCTACACGGGAGCGATCAATACCATCAACGCGAAAGGAGACTTGGATGTTGTCGAGGGTATACTATACCTCATGACAGCTGGCTTCATCTTCGACGAGATCGCCAAATTCTGGAAAGTCGGGCGGTATTACATTGGTTTCTGGAACGTCTTCAACAGCACACTTTACGCCCTTCTCTGCGTCTCTTTCGTGACGCGCCTAATCGCCTTAGGCCATCCTGTTGGCGATCACCGGCGGAGCAAATTCAACCAACTCAGCTATAATTTTCTAGCCTTCAGTGCGCCAATGTTCTGGATGCGGCTGCTGCTTTACTTAGATACGATTCGCTTCTTTGGCGCTATGCTGGTGGTGCTGAAAGTCATGATGAAAGAGTCACTAATCTTCTTTGCATTGTTGATTATAATAATGGTTGGGTTTCTACAAGCGTTCATCGGCATGGACCAAGTCGATGACAACGCTAAAGTGACGAGCTTCATCATGCAAGCAATGTTGAACAGCGTCATGCAATCTCCCGACTTCGATGGATTCGAAAACTTCGCGCCACCGTTTGGCATTATCCTGTACTACATCTTTACATTTGTAGTGATGGTTGGTGCGTACTATTTGAATCCTCTAACATGAATGAAAAGTACAAGATAGCTAACCCGTCCCAGTCCTCCTAAACATCCTCATAGCCCTCTACAACAGCGCCTACGCCGACATAACTGACAACGCCATTGACGAATACATGGCGCTCTTCTCCCAAAAAACCATGCAGTTTGTGCGCGCACCCGACGAGAACGTCTTCATTGCGCCCTTTAACCTTGTGGAAGTGTTCTGCCTCATTATCCCCTTCGAATGGTGGATGTCAACTCCCAAATACGAACGTCTAAACAACTTGGTAATGGGCGTGCTGTACTCCCCACTCCTACTCATTACAGCGTATGTAGAAACGAAGCAGGCGCACCGCGTCAAGAGGAATCGGAGGAGAGGTGAAAGTGATGAGGACGAGACGGAGGAGTGGGAGCAGTTGGCTGGGGAGTGCGATTTCGAGGCTGATGGGTGGGCGAAGAAGGTTGAGGGGACGAAACCGAATGTGGAGACTGATCTTGTTGTGGTGGAGGTGAGGGAGTTGAAGGAGCAGATTGATGCGTTGAGGAAGATGATTGAGGCGAAGGGGGAGGGCGGGAAGGAGAATGGTGGTACATAAAGCTCCACAAAATCAACATCATAATAGCATCAGACTGGCCGAACTGACTAGCGAGCAATGGTGTGCACGTTGATGCCGTGACGTAGAATAAGACCAACCCTAATGATGAGAATTGCACTTCGCATCAGGCGTTCCATTACACCGCGACTCCGAAGATTCCCAAATCGATAATCTCATGCGCTGCTTCACCGTGCTATGCACAATGACAAGACAGGCTCGATGAAGTATGGGCATTGGTGCGGTGCTTGCGAGCCCCGATACTTGTACAGCTCCGAAGCAGCCTCATGTGCGCCAGTGGGCGCCAACACCACCTGTTGTATCATTCATGAACGCTTTTCGCATGTCTCATAAGCACACTAATCCATTTCCTCATATCGTCTCCACCACACCCCCCTCATCACTCTCACTAACACTCTCATCGCCACTAACCTCCGCATTCTCCTTCTCCCTCTTCTCCATCAACGCCTGCAATTCCGCATCATCATTCTCCGTCACCGCCTTCGGCGCCATCTTAACCACACAGCCCCCATTCGCCCTCACAATATTGCCTTCGATCTCTTTGATTGCTTTCTCCAAACACGTTATCCCAGTGCTCTTTTCTAAACACTGCGATGTCAACACGTAGAGGGGTGGGGAGACAAGTTTGACCTTGACTTGGGCGTCGGGGGTTGCGGCGTTGAGGGCTTCGGCGGAGCGGAGGGCATTCTTCACGGCGTCGATGCCTTCGTAGCCGAAGCAGGTTACTTCGACGTCGGCGCGGACTTTTGTGGGTTGGGGGGTGAGGCGTTTCGAAATGTATGACTGTAGCTCTGCCTTGACGACTTCAGAGGGAAAGGTTACTTCGGCCCAGACGTCTGGGTTCGTTATTGAGAGCTTGAATGCATCGACAGCGTGTCCGTATTTCTTGTTTAGTGGCCAGCCGATATCTTGGTATAGTATTTCCATGGGGGTTTTTGTTTTCTCGGCTACGTGGCGCATGATTGAGGCAACCATTTTGCCTTTGTTGAAGCGTTCTTCGCATTTCACTATGTCTTCGTGGGAGACGCGACGTTTAGAGAGATCGATATAGCCTAGGCTACTGTCAGCACCACGCCTCGTCTAAATTGAAGCTGCGCAGAGGTGGATCCCACCCTTGTCTTTGTCTACTCGTAGCACGACGACCACTTCGTTGCGTCCGACGCGGATGAGCTTTTGGATACTTCTTATACGTCTCCGGGAGAGTTCGGAGAGGAGGATCATGCCGTCTATGTTGTCGTATTCGAGCAATTTCACGTAGGCGCCCATTTCTGCTATCTGCGAGGTGGGGGTGAGTCATGAGAGTCCTCGCTGTAGAGAGGCTGCGGAGGGTAGGCATACTTGTTTGACCTGTAGATGAGATTAGTGCGTTGTTTTGTGAGGGGGAAGACGGGACGTACGTTGACCATGACGAACTCTTCAAGGTCTGGGTATTTGTTCTCGTAGAACCGACAATTCGTTAACGACATGGCCGCGGTTGATTACTAATTTTCTGCCCTAGAGTGGCGCTGTGTATGTCTAAGACAGTCGCTAGAGCGCTGGTTTGTATCTGATCAGGACGCGGAGGAGAAATTTGTCGACAATGGTCGCAGAATGCCGTATGCAATAGGGTCGCGGAGTCACAGCGCGTCTTGGCAATATAAAATTATCCCAGGCGTTGTAGGGCTGAGATGTCCGGCGCTGGTGTCACCAAAAATGGCCCCTCCCTTCGATTTTCTACACGTCGGCTACTTCTATCTCTATGATCTGCGTATGGCATCCAGCAATGCAGATTAAATCCAAACGTCTCCAAGTGCTATGTTGCTAAAAATGAGAGTAATTCTCCCAATTCTGACCATTAACTTCTCAGGCCAAAGATATGGGTAAGCGCACCCACGCGGTGCTTTCGGAATCAAAAACTTATATCCATACTATCTATATTCATGCGAGAAGATAAACATCCGAGTTCTCAATTCGCTACTTCTTGAAGCAACCTTGATATAACATCTAACAATCCTGTTCAAATTACAACCACCATCCCAGCCACATGAAGATGCAGCGACCGCCAAAGAAGCGAATATCTGTACGGACACTTCGCCCCGAGCCACCTGAAACAGGAAGGATTGCCAAGCTTTGAGCTTGGGCCGGAAGGAATCCCAAGGGTCAAGGGTTGATGGCGATGTTTTACAACCTTTAGCGAGTCCAGTCACCACAGCTATTAGCCGCTCATCGTGCGTCAGGCCCCAGCACGAACGATGAGCCTTGCCTTCATTACGCAGGAGATCTCAACGCCGCAAGCTCGAAAAATGCACTTATGCGCTACATCTTGGTCTAAGCAGGGGTGAGATTTACAGGCAAAATGAGCCCCAAACATAGCCAAGTCTGCCTTCGCCGAGCTGCAGGAAGCTATCAGCCGCATGGTGTGGGGGATATGTAGATAATGGCACGCAGCCCCGGTAGGAAGCAGTTTTTCTTATCCTCGCAGCCTTTTCATTCTTGAAAAAGTATTTCCCCACGGTCTACTTTTTCCATCAGTGCATTCAAGATGTTCGAATCTTTCACAAACAAACCCATCGCCCCCGATGCCGCACCCCAATCCACCACCTCCCACCTTCCCCAAACGAGCCGGCACCACTCATGCCCCAGCTACCGCACCTGCTGGCCCGGCCTGACCATCGCTTCGTTCTCGCCCATCAATCCCCCAACCCGCGCCCACCTCTACCGCCGGCTCGGCATGATTGTGATCCTTGGCCTCGACACTTTCGTCTCGATTCTGTCCATACTCTCTCACAGCTTCGGCTTCAGCATCATCCCACGTATCCTCATCGCCGTGCTTCATTTTCTGTGTGCGGCGTGGTTCTTGCACTGTATAGGGCGTATGTATGGGGAAAGGATTGTCTTTCATAAGGTGTTTGTGAGGAGGGATTTCGATATCTTTCTAGGCGGGCTAGCTGTGGTGGAGTTGGCGCTCGTGTTGTGGTACTTTGCCGGATTGACGCATAAGACTGCGGGAGCTTGGTGGGGGTTGGATATCGCTGAATTGCTGGCGTTGTGGGGTGTGGGATGGGTAGCTTGGTGGGGACCGCTTGAGATGCAGCAGGGACAGGCGGAGACGATGGTTGTTTGAGATGATGCGATGTTAATTCCTCATATTGAGAGCGAGGAGCTTGAGACGCAGATTGTAAGTATGCACAAGCAGTATAGGTGTTATATTCAGGGGGAAAATTCTCGATCTATACATAACAATTGAACCAATTTATTGATTGCATTATTGTATACGAGGTCAAAAAAATCGTTCCAACAGGGGAGATCTAGGGTTCCAGCACAACACCAGTCACTGTCCCTCCTCATCCTCGCACCGTCACCTGCCTTACTCGAATTCATCTTCCCACTCATGCTCTCTTTCCACGTACTTCTAGGTCCGATTTCCACAACCACCACGTTTGCTCCGGGTTTTCTGGTGGCATCGAGAGCCACTCCTCTTGCACTTTCCGGAAGAATGCTATATCTTCTTCTAGAATAGTAAAATGTCGATACCATTTCTCGATTAGTGCGACATCAAGGGCGTCTCCAGCGAAACAGACAGCCGACCAACATTGACGTAAGGTATTCCCGCCAGTCCGAGATTGCGTTTCATCTTGCCGATCTCTGTCACTATGTGTACTCGTACAAATGTGTTGTTTCGGTACAGAGTCTCCTTGGCTTCTTTGTAAATGATTTTCGAGGTGCGCAAGATCGCGGGTGGGAGATCATGCTGGTACTAGCTGTTCGATTGGTTTGGCACGCTTGGTGTTACGAGTTGAGAGGAGATTGTTGTAGAGTTCGATCCTGATTTCAGGGGGCAGGGCCAGGAAGCCTTTGTGTGAAGTCGCCGTATTGCAGTGTACGTGAGTCGTGAGCTGTTGTGTATATGTAGTCTGGGATAGATGATGGGTAGCTTCCTCGTCAGGTGTGCTTTGCGGAAGGAAGAATCTGTTAGAGTAGATTTGGGTAGATGATAGCGAGCCAACTTAACATTTTTTTGGATCCATACTTTCCATGCAGGCTTTTGGCAACCGCTAAGCAACTTTATTACGAGTCAAACCGTAGTTCAGGGCGTCTGGAAGCTTAAAAGCTGTACCTCATCGGCAAAAGGCTTTCAAGTCCTTTAGACCATTAATTTATGGGGAAGATCGAGTTATAAAACCTCACTAGCTTTTAGAATCTACCGCAGTAGAGAGCCTAGGAGCCTCCTCACCATTCGCTTCGCTGATGCTATATGATATCTTACTAACGCCCCTTCGGCGACTGATATTCCGCAAAACCACCTTTCCTACCAGACTCGTGTCCGGGACATGCGTCCCACCACATGGGTAAGCACCTGCTCCCTCGATATCCACAGCCCGAAGAAGCTCTCCATCGATCACCACCACATTTTCTGGCACCACCGCACACTTCTCTTCCATCTCCTGCTTATTCCACCAGTACACTTTGACTGGTAGCGCACGCTGTACGAACCGGTTGGCCTGGTCTTCTATCGCGGCTTTGTGTTTCCCGTCGATCACTCCTTTGAATTCGACAAACGCTGCATCAGGGTAGTGTTGGGCTTTGAGTTCCACAATACCTGGAATCGATTGGGCAAGATGACGGACAGCAAGCCCAACGATATGGCCACCCGTGTGAATACGTGAATTGAGATCACGCCTGGCTCCTGCGCATATTCCGGAGTCAGCATACTTTTTAAAAGCAAAACAGAAGTAGAAAGCCATGGCTTGAGACATTTTTCCGGGGTTGAACCCGGGATAGACTCCGAAAAGTGCCTTACCATCGATGACTTGTTCAACGCTCTCACCCTCACCAAAGATTTTGGTGCTCTCGGGTTGAAACCTGCCGAAATGAAGTATCTGACCATTGGGGCCATTACTGACCGCCAACACATCGAAGGCCGCAGCGTTGTCCGAGTCCAGAGTCCTCATCACTCCTAAATCATATGGTTGGCCACCACCCTGAGCGTAGAAGACAGTCTCGGCCGTGATCACCACATGGCCATCCATTTCTTCAGGGCTATGCTTGAAGTCTGGGTGATTTTTAAGAGGTCTGAATGCATTCTCATTGGCGGCTAGCTCACTGGGACATGATTCGGCAGATATCGTGTGAAGATAATACTCAGAGATTTTTTGAGTTTTGATGACTTTCGTGACATGTTTACGAAGAGCTTCGTTGTGCTGGTAGAGCGCAACCGTACGCGTAGATGCATCCATTGCCATGGTGACAAGTGCTCGTAGCATATGAGATTATGGTTTGTAAGTTAAATAGATGGACAGGTGACACAGAGTGGCAGGGTGGATAATTCTCACTGTTAGTAATCCGGCCGCGAGGCCAAAAGAAAAACCACTATAAGCCCATGACAAAGGCTCGAGGAAGTGTAGTTGTACAACGTTAATGGGGTATCATTCTGCCCTGAGAAGATTATAGTACGCAGTACCTCCTTGAAAGTCCTTCATTGAAGAGTAGTGCGCGTGTACTCTACAATGTTGCTGTTCTACGCCAAGGCGGGATGGATTTGGATATCTAATGAAGTCCTATGTATTTATCGGAACTGATTCTATGTTCACCGTTTCTGGATCCTTTGATAACCTGCTGGTTTTCTGAATCTTGATTGAACTGCTCTTCCAGCCAAGAATACCTGTCCCAATTCCCATCTCCACTTCCCAGACACCCGCTTGAGCTCATCTAGTAGGAAAGTCACTCTGATGCCTCGTCTCTCATCACTCTGACATCGATCAAGGCTCGCGCGGCTGGAATTGTACGCAGAGCCGGACATATGCTGACAGACGTCCCTTACTGGGCTTTGGGATCGAACGTTCTTGGCGGCGGTTGACCTCCTGTGGGAGGACCGTAATTGGCTTGAGGTCCGACATTGATGGGGTGGGTTTTAGGTGCATAGTCTTCGGTGTAGGCTGGACCGCCGTTCGCTGCTGCTTCTCTCTTATTCTGCGAGTCTTTGTATAACTTGTAACCGAGTGTGATGCGCATGATAGCGGTGACGAGGTCGGAAGAGGAGGAATGTATTTCTTGGTGTAGAGTTGGAGGATTGGAGAGCTCTGAACTTTCGATATGGATTGATGGACGGATCTTGGATGCAGATCAAGTAGGACCTCGAAAAGATTCACAGGGATTGAGGTGTGATCTGGAGACTGGTTCACCATCGAGGAACAGCTGCTTTATAGGAGAATAAAAATGATAGTACAGCTGTCAGCTGTGTCATTGTCCTCCAATGAAACAATTTTAGAGTACGAAGCCGCACAGAGTGGGTGTCCCATCATCGCATAATTTCCCATAACATCAATACAAGCTGCTGCTTTTGGTTGCTGACCGCGAGTCAAGTCGATGGATTGTCCAGGATGGTACCTTTCTGCGAAGTGCTGGGATGAGATTGAGGCCAAAATTTTGAAAATCTTCGCGAAATGTGCTGATTTAGGTTTAGCAGCTTACGAAATTAGAATGCTGCGGCTTAGAGGACAAGAAAGCACGAGAAGCGTCACAGAATACGACGAGCACAATGGAGGTGTGGATCATGATGTTTGAGATTAGAAGATCGTGCTGCCGTCGAGGTCTTATTACGCGCGATCCGACTGTATCGTTTTGAGATATATTGGAGGCCAAAGTTCGGTCTGGCCAAAAGTAGGTATTGATTTGGCCATTAGGTATGATCGGTGGGATTTGAAATATCACCTCTTTCGCCCCGATCACTGAGGTGGTGTACTTGCTGCTAATATGTTGTTGTGGTGGTGGTGTTGACAACAAAAAGATTCCCACCGAAGGCCCGTAGGGCTGAGTCGCGTATTCGTATCCAAATCTCCTGGGGCCGAGTCATAACACCAACAACATGACGAAGAGCACCCCATGACGCTTTCGTACTCGCAGCAGGCATCAAACAATGCAACTGTGTAGCATGCCAATACGCAAAGTACACTGACTCCGACGTGGCGTGCTCACCTTCAAAGGGTGCGCTTTCCGTAATCACGCAAAGTGCATCGCGAGCATACCTTATCAGAGGTATCATGCGGCTTCATCATTTCGCCGAATCCATGAAACGTGGCAGCCTGACGGCATCGTACTCGCACTCGCACTCGCACTCGCACTGCTAAGCGATGACTCTGTTGAGGTCATGGTGACTTGGACTTCCACGTAGTCTCACCGAGGAATCTATATAAACCACCTCGAGACTTCCTCCTTCTGTTTCTCATCATCACAACAAGCATCTCACAGCCAAACCAAATATCAATCCCAATCAATTCAATCCCAACCCCAAATCAAAGCATTTCCAGCAAGGTCAAGTTTTATCAGACCATCCCCGATATGTCTCAAGGAACCGACGCCTCCCACGCCGTAGGCGACAGCATTGTGCCCCAAAAGCTCCAAGAAATTCTCCCCCAAAAAGTCGAAGAGAAAGTTCCCAACAGCATCCACGATACTGGCGACGGCGCCGATACGACCGGTAACGCTGGTGTGAGTCATGCCACTGGCGACAGTGTAGTGCCCAAGGCTGCGCAGGAGGCCGTGCCGAAGCAGGCTGAAAACGTGTTGCCTGAGAAGGTGCATCCAACAAATTAGAGAGGTACGATGTGCCACATCAATCTATAAGAGGATTTCGCTGACGTCGAGGAATAGATGGAGAGGTTGGTGTAACTTTACACCGGGTTGTGAAACATGTGCGGGAAAAGATGTTGCTTGGGGTGGTGGAGGACTTAGTTTAGTTGTAATTAGACGTGGCACATGATTGGGCACTACGTATGCTAATATACGCAATCTAGACTGTTGTAACAAATTTTTAAAGTGAATCATGGCGAGGTGTTACTATTGAATTGGTGATGACTTATAGTGCATTATTTGACGAGGAGTCCTTCTTTCTCTTGATCATGTCCCCAAAGTTAGCCTTGATTGAGCGGTGTGGCCAGACACTTGGTTGCTTGCCCAGATGTCCCTGCGAGTTTGAACATCCATGAGCAAGATTCGACCCAGCATCGGCTGACGAAAGCAAGTGTTTAAGCATGTGAAGCGTTCCACTGGATGTTGGTACCATGTTTCACCCGACTCACAAAGCATGTAAGTCCACATCTGCATTTCCGACTCCTCAAGCTCATTCCTCCTGAAGTCCCTAGCATCTCATCAGCCTCGGCAAGATCTGACCTCAAATTCGGCTTTCACAGCTATTATACTATTCACAAGGCACACACAGTCAAAATGAGTCGCCTACTGCATCTTCCCGACGAGCTGCTGCTCAACATCATCAAGAGAATACGTCCTAACGGCATTGAGACCTGGTCTTATGCTACAAGAAGCTCTATAAACAAGAAAGACACGATCCTTGACGAATTCAAGTTGAAGAAAATGAGATTCACAAATATTCCGTGGCCTCTGTATGTGCGTAGCACCTTTTTACCACCCAAGTGGGTCCCAGAGTTTTCCACGAACGCGTCGTGCCTATCGAGCTTGCTTCAAGAGCCTCACCTTGCAGTGTACGTCAAGCACGTTTCGTTTTATACCAATAGGATATAAAGGAAGATTTCGTACACTTTAGTTAAAGAGTAGTTAATACCCTTTCCTAACTTTACTATCACGACTAAGGATTATATCTGGGAAGATTTCTCTAATATCTCTAATTTTCTATATATATCATAAAACCAAGTCAGCGACTGGCGCAATAAGCTAGAAAATGACGATCTCGAAACCGTATTAGCCTTGTTATTTACATATCTACCGGAGCTTCAAAACCTTACTTGTCTAATCTCTCTTTCGATCACGAGGTTCTTACTAGGCTCGAGAACATTATCAAAGCTAATGAGCTCGCTGTTCGGTGTGAAAAACATCCTATCGCTCTGAGCAAGCTAGATTTCATCGTCGACATGATTATCATGGAGGAAGCTCGGTATATCGGGCTCTTCGAAGCATTCGCCACTTTGCCGTCAATGCGCGATATCCGGATCATATGTTCGACGGACTCATTCGATCACTGGCCCTCAGACTGGTGATTGTCCAGCATAACACGCCTTGAATTATTTAATGGTGAGCTTCGGCAGAAAGGCATGAACGTTTGCGTCGCCGTACAAACGCTCTCTGCGCGCTTTTGAGCATTTGAACAAGATCCATGCTAGATTCAGCCTGCTCGTGCAGTGGCAGCATGACCAGTGGGAACCAGCTAGGCTCGTGGATATCATGCCAGATTCACTCGATGAACTCACTATCACAGATTTCGATTATGTGAAGGGAAAATCCAAGCTACCATGATTCAGGATATAGTCTTCATTAGAGGAAGACATCTCGATCGACAACCGAAAGCTTATGGATTAAAAACGTCCTTTAGAGGAAGAATTCGAGCTTGAAAGCCGGGAACGCAAGAAAGGAATGTACCAGTACAAGGTGATCTCACGTTTCTTCATGGGTTTTCGGAATCAAGAAAGGAGAGGCTTCCAAACCTTAGGCTTATCAACTTTACAATCTCTGAAGTTCGAGGGCCTTTGCCTCTCGATCAGGACAGTAATGTGCTCTGCGAGCATGAGGGAGTCACACACACTACAGATGGAGAAAAATTGGGAAGGTAGATTTGGATAAGAAAGAGGTGCGCTACTCCTGGAGGGATCAAGACGATGATTCTTTACGAGAATCGGATGACGGCGGCCAGGCTGCAAAAAGTTAAAGTGAAGGTGTCGAGGCTGGCGATGATGGCGAAGTGGATCTGTATACCATCTGAATTTCCGATTATTTGGTCGTATACTAAAGAGTATAGTAGTTGGAAGTGTGAGCAACTGCTTACAGATGTGAGAGGGGATGAAGACAATTTAGCTCTCTGGATTCAAATACACAGGTTCTTTAATGCAGAAAAAAAACCTATCCGACATGTTGGTTTGAAAATTTCCGTCCAGACGTGAAGGGGAGAGAATTGGAGCAAATTATCCTGCATTTTCATCTGATGCTAATATCTTTGCACTATGCCAAGAGTCTTTTACTTGACTCTCATATCGTGCGTTGCATTGCAAAGCTGGTTTTTCAGGTCTTAGTCATAATTCGTAGCTCATAGAAAATGCCGTCCAAGAGCTTTATGATCACCTGTCGAAACCACCAACGCCTTGCGTGAAAATCGTTTCCAACTACCAGTCTTTCAAGAGATTACTTTTCGGCAACGCCTCCCCGGAAGTAGCCGCCGCATCCAATGGCTCCTTCTCCATGGGCTTCTCAATTTTCTCTCCATCATCCTTGCTCAGATCCGGCGCCTCGACCTTTTCGCCCTCTTCACTAATCTCCGTACCTTTTTCTGACGCGGCTTCATTGGGCTTCTCGACAGCTTCCCAGCCTTTATCTAGATCTTCTGAGTCGGTCTTGAGCGTCTTCGCTGCAGCCTCATCGGTTTCGTTGGTGGGTGCGCTTACTGCTGTGTCTTCTGTAGATTTAGACTCTTCTGCTTCTGTGGACTGCCCTTGGGATGGCAGCTCCTCCGGTGTAGGTGGAAAAATCTTCCTGCGGCGAGAGAACACGTTAGCAGGCCCTTCCAATCGTGTGACGGTCTTCATAGCCCATGTACTCGAATAAGCATACGGTAACCATTCCCCATAAGCCCTCTCATCCTTTGCCTCGAAACAACAAAATACCACCCTCTCCAAGCGCCCCTTCCCCTCCCCCTTATTATCATTTTCCTCCTCTAGCCACCTCCTAACCTCCCTGCTCGCAACCTCCGCCGCCTCTTTTGGCGGATACCCATACACCCCCGTGCTCAAACAACTAAACGCGATACTACCTCCCTTATCGGCCGCAAGGTCCAAGCTCATCCTGTAACACGAGCGTAGCAGTTCAGCGGGCTTTGAGGAGGATTGGTGTTTTGCGCGGTGGTATATGGGCCCGACAGCGTGGATTATGTAGGAGCAGGGAAGGGCATGCGCGGAGGTGATTTTGGCATGGCCTGTTGAGCAGCCATTGAGGGTTTTGCATTCGTCGTAGAGGGAGGGGCCGGCGGTGGAGTGGATTGCGCCGTCCTGGTGGCGTATTAGTGGGGGGGTGGCAGTAAAAAGTGCTGGTACGGCGATTGATATCTAGAGCTCAAAGATAAGGGACAGAAAAAGTAGGGGAATGAACGTACAACGCCGCCTCCGCCAAGTAGAGAATTGTTTGCTGCATTCACTATAGAGGTGGTCGCGAGTGTGGTGATCGAGGTGCGGATGAGTGATATCGTGGAGTTGAGGGCCGACGATGGTTTTGGGAGGGGTGTTTCTGTGGAGTCGGACAAGACAGGCTGGAGTTTTCCGTTCTTGTAGAGATCTGATATGGTAGGTATTGAGGATAGAGGCACGGGAAGAGACATCTTGACGTGTGCCGAAGTGAGTCTGGAGCTATAAGTGCGTCGTGTGTAGGGGTTTGATGGGCGAATTGTATTGCGAAATGTAGTGTGCATATATATGACAAAGTGAATTGTGTCACGCGACCTGTTACTTGCAGCTTCACTTCGTTGAAAGGCGTCGTTTGCACCTGCCCCATTTGCGAGACTTGGCGCTTAGTCATGCACCGATCTTCTCAAACTCCATAGATTGGTGGTCAAAATACTTGACCTCGGGGCAACGAAGATAATTCAACAACGATGACACTTACGTCTATATGATGTGTTGCAAAGTCATAGATGAAATCTAGATCTAGATTTTTTTCATGGAATTCATAGCCGTAGGATCTCTAGTCGCAGATCTACAAAGGCTGAAAGTTAAAGGTTTCTTTTCCTATGGCTAGCCCAGGAGATTCAATGTTGGATCCAGATCAATGAACATCCATATCGGGTAATGCTGTTCCCAAGATCTGGTCCTATTTCTGATAGTTAATTGACCGCTGAAGTGCCACCTCGCCTTTTTTGGAATTCGCCTAATGGGTATCTAACCATCTACCACACCTTCACTTCAGAACAAGACCACCACATAAGCTTAGGGCTTAGGACCCCATATATCTGGGGCGAACAGAGTTCACGACGGCCGCCCTCACGTGCAACGACAGCCCGCAACGCCTGCATTGTTATTCGAAGCCCCCAAGCTTCACATTGGAATGCTAGCTGCCAACAACCAGGCTGGATGATCGACAGGTGACTCTTATCGTTGTCTACTTCTTCTTTACTTAGTCTTTGGCATTGCTGTACTGCCTATGTTTCCTGTTGAATATTCTCGCTTGTTTTGGTACTCTAGCAAATTTTTTGATATGAGAGTAGTTAGGGGTCAAACACAGTACCGCTTGTTCCTTTCTGTGTTTACTGAATTCTATATGATAATGGTAGCTTTACTTGACATAGATACTGAACCTAAAGATGTAATGGCGGCGAAAATGGAAACGCTTACTTGGGACTGCTAGCGGAAATTTCCTCAATCGTAACCATCATCCGCAACTGCAACTCTTTGGAACACCATATCGGCCAATTGGCTACACATTCCACTACAAATCCTTCTACCCACCCATCCTTTCATCCCAAACCCTCTCAAAATCTTGAATCCACCCCTCGAGCGCACGCTCACAATCCCCGGATTGGGAGCAAATTTTGTTGACGGTCAAGGCTGGACAGGAGCCAAAAGCGTGGCAAGATGGTATTCCGTTCTCCGTGTCACTGCAGAGACCCTCGCATTCATCATTGTTCAGAATGTCCATGCCGTCCCAGTGGCTGTTGCTGAACGCGTCATGGCGTGTATTTTTAGATGGCATAAGATCTGCGGCGGGAGCTGGTGATGCAGTGGTAAGGGAAAGGACGCCGAGCATGGCAGCGAGTGAGATGGAGAAATACATCCTCCTCTAGTGCGGGAGCGGGTGATTCAGGATGGGAGAGAGGAATTTTTCCTGAGAGAGAAGTGTTTCGTGGTGCGCTCTGGAAAAGCTCAGCGTTCGGTGTTCGGCATCCGTAAAGACCGGACTCCATGGAGACTGATTTGGAGTCTATCGAGAGATGGTACTTCGTGTCTTTGAAGTGCAGGAATAGCGTGGGCTCATCCGACTTCATGGATGGGGATTTCTCGAGACTTCGCTTCGTCGCTTGATGTTACCGAGCATTTCTGAGCGCCTATAATTGTCTATTGCTTTCGGTGTTATGTATGTTGTACCAAAAGGGAGGCGTGGCCTTCATTCCGTGTCCGAGCTCCTATTTGTCGCAGGAACAGGCATCCTCGACTGGTATCGATGTTCGAATGCTCAACGCGTCAGCGATTACTAGACGTTAAGCTCTTGTTCGCAAGACCTCCAAAGTCGTGACGCACTTGTACCCGTACTGTGAGAATTTGATTGCCCGAATTTATAGCCTTCCTTCCAGAAGCAAGTTTTTCGTCGAGACTTAACATGGCAATTTCGATGCGTCCTTGCCCTACAGGCTATTTTCGCGTGCAAGTCTCATGAGCTATCTGGTCAAGCTCGGCCTCTTCCGACGCTATCGGCGAGAAGGTAAGCTCGCATATTATTGTGGCAGCGTTTTGGGAACCAAATGCTGGACCGGAAGCATGTGATCGAGCTATAACCTTGCCACTATTGGGTACAACTGGTCATTGACATATCAAAGCATGCTCAAGAACCATGTCCCACTCAGGCAACGCCGATTATTGCGTACCCGCTGCTTGTGCTTACTCAGACTAGTAAAAGCCTCTCAGCACGATTTGCCATGTATCTTTGGGATCTACCTGCGTAGGCCCAAACGTAGATGGGGAAGAGAATAATGATGCTACTGGGGCATGACCTAGAGTCTAACTTATACTGTTGCAGTACTGTCTGATGTTCTGCGCAACTGTCGACGAAGAAGCATATGAATAAGATCAACCCATTAAAGTATGACATGGACGGAGAAGGGGTGGATGATGAAAAAAGACCTCTTATTGGGGTTATAAAGAAATTGTCGAGGCTAATCATCCATACTCTCCCGATTCCAAGGCCGTACGTCCCTTGGCCCCACAGCTGCCAGCTCGATTCTGGAACACTCTTACGATTTCGTTGCAGACCTCCTGCATGACTTCTTCTGTGCCAGCTTTGCCCCCGAGGTCAGCAGTCCTGAAGCCAGCTTCGGTCACGTTTTCAATACACTCCATGAGCCCATCCGCAGCTTGTTCTTCTCCAAGCCACCTCAACATCTCAGCTGCCGTCCAAAAGGTTCCCACAGGGTTCGCGGTGCCTTTTCCCACAAGATCAAATGCACTCCCGTGAATTGGCTCAAACATACTTGGATTCGTCCTCGTTGGATCAAGGTTACTAGTGGGCGCAACACCAATGCTTCCAGCCAGAGAAGCTGCCAGGTCACTCAGAATGTCTGCGTGGAGATTCGTGGCAACTATAGTATCAAGCGTCTCCGGATGCAGCACCATCCTCGTGGTCATAGCATCAACCAGTATCTTATCCCACTCCACATCAGGAAACTCCTTCGCCACACTCCTCGCCACCTCATCCCAAAGCACCAACCCACTCCTCTGCGCATTACTCTTCGTAACCACACACAACTTCTTCCTACTCCTCTTCTGCGCCGTCTCAAATGCAAATCTCATCAACCGTTCCACGCCATATCGGGTAAAGATCGCTACTTCCGTAGCCACTTCCCACGGCTGCCCGATGTGCGTGCGCCCGCCTTGGCCTGCGTATTCGCCTTCTGTGTTTTCGCGCACTATCACCCAGTCGAGAGAGCCGGGTGGGCAATTGGCGAGAGGGGAGGTGATGCCGCGTAAGACGCGGGTGGGGCGGACGTTGGCGTATTGTTGGAGGGGTTGGACGATGGCGAGGCGGAGACCCCAAAGGGAGAGGTGGTCTGGTACATCTATGGGCGTGCTTCTATCAGCCTCGAGCCCTGATTTTGGGGAGGAAGAGGATGGTGGGATAGACCTGGTGCTCCTACGGATCCAAACAATATGGCATTGTACTTCTTCAACTCCTCAAGACCGCCCTCTGGTATATACCGCCCATGTTTCTTGTAGTATTCGCTACTCCAATCAAAATGCTCGAATTCCAAATCAAAGGTTCCTAGTACGTCGGCTAGTTTCTTGAGCACGGTGATGCCTGCACTAATGACTTCAGGCCCAATGCCGTCGCCAGGAATGGAGGCGACGCGGTATGTAGGCTTCTCTGGGGCCATAGGCATGGCAGGTAGGCTGGTAGGCACACCATGTTTGCTACTGGGAAGTCACTGGGTAGCTGGTTCCCCGCCATGACGTTCCGAGAGTCGAAGAGGGGAGTTGTCAAGTCTTGGCGTGGGTGGCTTCGGTTTGCGTGCTGTGGTGCTCTGACAACCAAGTCCCCCCCCCCCTTCACCCATTCTTCAACTCCCCAAGTGTAGCTCGCCTGATTGACTGGAGAGAAATACAGCCATCTTTCTGCCCTGCCTTGATTATGTCATGCATATTCTAGTGCATCTCGCGCTACTCTGAGGAATTCTGCATACACGGTGGTTAGCTCTCGCGACGGCCTCAGCGGTATTGAGAACATGCTCGCCGCAATCACTGTCATATTACTCTACATCTTGTGCCTCGGTCTTGATGTCTCGGCACTTTTCGGCTGGTAATTTCTTTGGTGTTTTTAACCCTTGCTTTCATGGAGGCTGGATCTGTCGCCGGACCCATAAGCCAGCACTGTCCCTTCTCATTCTCCTTATCATTTCTCATTGGCGCTAGTGTCTTTGCTTTTCGCAGACGAACTTACTTGAGATCAATCATACATCTCAAGATCTACGCAGTACCCACTCAAGCGGTCAAGATGACTGTAAACCTTAGCCTATGTGGGTTCGCCGCGGGCATATAGAATTTTTAGCGAATGAGCACACTCGGCTTAGGAATACCTGAGACTCACTATCTGGAGCCGATCTGGCCGAGGGATGCCAGCTATTATGCTAGGGTGCTTTCGGGAACATCGAGATAGAGATGCTGGTTATACTGTCATTTGAGAGAAGAGGAGAGTTAGTCCTATGATTCTTGGTCGCTTCGATCCATAACATGATCGCAACCTATAGAAAGCTTCATTATATTAAAACAGAAGAAGGATGATGCCGTTTAAGATATCAAGGAATTCCTACGTCCGGCGACCCAGCGATTGTACCAAAGCAAAAGCCATCCTTATCGTCGACGTTATCTCTTCCAGACCCTCAGTGTATTGGCCGAACCTAATGCGTATCTTTCTGTACTTGACGAAGCGAGGAAGTGAGCAGTAAATTGGGCCCCACAGCAATGTGAGTGCCGTTTGAATCATACACGAGGTAAAGACCAATGCATCTATCAGCCTGCTGATTATTTAGCGAGGGCCGTGAATAGTGAATACGCCGATGCCTTCCAAGTCCGCGTTGCCGTGACCGTAAGCCTGGGAGCAAGCTTCGGGACACGCTTGAATGATGGCTGAAAGATCGACATGTTGAGTCGAGGTTGTTTGCGCAAGATCAATGGCACTGCTGAAGTTGCAGGAGCCGCTGTAAAGGCTTGCTCTTGCACTTTCCATCATTGACCGCACCGATCTAAGATTAGGCGTTGCCGACTGGCTTTGAGCGTCTGTCTCATGCTGTTGTTGCCACACTAGCGGTCATGGAAATACGGGATAAAAATCCAAAGCAGAAATCCTATCTAGGGGAGCAGCTCTTATGTTTCAGCTCTCCCTCTGGTTGTTGGCTGGGAAATCGATTGCCAAAATTATTTGCTCTCTTGTCTCTCATCATCTGAACAAAGCAGCTGAGAGCACACACTCGAAATTAATTGATTTGAACGATTCACTGGCCTGCTTCTTCTAAGAGACAGAGCGCAGGTAAGCACAAGAGCCTATTTTGTCAGACTGCTTGTTTTGTCGTTCGCAGTTTTTGAACCACCGATTCTAAAGCCCCTGTCTTCTGTGTAAAATCGCTTCCCAGGTCCATGAATCACATAGTACCAGTGAATAGCCTACTTGGGCGAGATTACTAAGTACAACCTCGCCTTACTGGCTGGCACTCGATCCGCTGACCGCTAAAGACACAGTCGTACCGCTCATCTGGATCTCACTCGTATAGACTTGCCTTACTGCCGAGTTGCTGTATTCCTGATCCGCATGAAAAACAATCCTCGACCCATCTGCCAGGACATCCGCTCCGCCCGGACTGAACAGACCTTCAGTGCCAGTCACCAATAATGGCTTGGCACTCTTCGTAAACTGCCCTCGAACGTTCATAGCCGTCGCATAAGACGTATCATAATACGGCCCATTATAGCAATTACTGCTGAAGAAAAGAACGTAGACACCCTCGCTGCTCCTCACCAAGCTTGGCGCTTCGATATACGGGCCATCGGCATTGCTGCGGTTGAGCAAGATTATTGGTTCATCGATGGGGGTAAACCCGTCGGAAGAGACTTGTTGCAACATCAACGGTGTAGGATACTGGCCGTTTTCATTTCCACATGGCCCGCCCCCGCCGAGGGAATTGCCGTCGACTTTGTACACGACGTAAGTTTTTCCGTCTTGATCGGTAAAACCTGCGGGATCGATGGCGCCGCCTTGCTTTGTAGGGCAAGCGATTGGAACAGACACGGGGGTGTAGGGTCCTGTGACGGATGTGGAAGTTGCGGCGCCGACGCAGTGCCTGGACTCGTCGTCATTTGAAATCGCTGAGAAGTATAGCACGAAATGGGTACCAATTTGGATTACATCGGGCGCCCAGACGTTGGAATTGTTTGCAGGCGTCCATGGTGGGAGTGAGGGCATTGCGTCGAGGACGTTGCCCTTGTTGTCGTTTAGGTAGGTCATACTTTTCATGTCATCTGTGGAGATGGCAACAGGCACATGAGCGCCGCTAGAGGTGGTTGAGAAGGCATAGAATATGCTCTCCACTTCGATGATGGCTGGATCTGGAAAGTTTTCCTGCATGAGCGGCTCGACGAGTGGGGGTTTCTGGATGGCTGGTGGTACGAGAGAAAGGCAGCGTAAGACACTGCTGGCAAGCAGCAAAGATGCCATCTTGGAAAAAGACATTATTTGTGTCACTCATCAAGGGGATAAGAAAGCAAGATGTTGTTGAAATAATTTTCGGACGAATAAGAAGATTCGAAGCCTGGAAAGGAGAGTGGTGGATAAAAACAACAATGAAGAGAATATGTAAAGACTGTGAGTTCAGCTAAAGCTTCTAATGCCTGAATGACAAGATCCCATCATCATGAAAATACTGGGGGCTGGCCGGGCCCTTTGTACCTCTTTGGCGGCCGTTCAGATATTGGCTTCAAACGGCACACATTGATCGACCCCCACAACGTAATTACCGTCATTAACATGGACGGAGGCAAGGCAAGGTCTTGGGTGTCTGGAGGCATCCATGATGTGGCCCCCGCATGATTATCCCGAGCAGAGAATTGAGCGCTTGTAGAGATCTCGGCACAGGCCGTGTCAGGCAAGGCTTTGAAACGTGAGCAATTTGTTAGCGCTGGGCTGTGTGTGCACCTTACCCAAGACCCTCGAGGCCCGTCTACAACATTTGCGACCCGTACCCAGAAGCCCAATTAGAATCGGGAAGCACGAGAATTTGAAAACGCAACATTGTCTTCAGACCTCACGACGCCAACTCTATTCAAGGTTTTACACCCACTTCTTAGTGAGTTCTGGCCTATGTGCTAGCTGCGTATCACAGAAGTGAAGTCTTTCTGATATCTGCATTCTCGCCCGTTGTTGCAAGCCAGCAAGTCAATCAGTTACTATTTTCTTGAGAAACGGCCCATGGGATTGGACAGACTTCCTATGATCTATTGTCCCATTTGCAGAGATGAGGATTTAGAGATTTGTTAGGTCTTAGTCCTCATCGTCGGAAAGCCAGAATGTATGAGTCTCTTGAGACCCTAGGTAAGGTCGCTTCCTATCCAACTTTTCAGCGTAGTAGACATTGGTCATATAGTCACTAATGCTATGCTCCATTTATGACCACAAATTCGGTTAATCCAATTTTGTAACCAAAACGAGACAGGCGTGTGGTGAATCTTGCTGAAGAGGCATTAAGAAGCGCGTGCATGCCAACCTGGATGTCAATTGTTAGAAGGGAGACTCTGCGAGAGAGCCTGTCCCCCATCGTAGTGTTTTCCTTAGGATAGGCGGGAGATACTTATCTCAACGCCATTGGGAGGTGTAACCCATACTCGCACGGCCATAACTGTTTTATGTAGCCTATCTTCGCGTATCCCGCAAGGATTCCGCATCCCGCATCCTACACCAAAATCCCGCCAAAATCCCGCATTCCGCCCGCATTCCGCATTCCGCATCTTGCACCAAAATCCCGCATCCAGCCCGCATCCCGCCCGCATTCCGCATTTCGCAAAGATCTCATCCGCAAAGATTCCGCATAGATTCCGCATCCCGCATAGATTCCGCCTGAATCCCGCATAAATCCCGCCTGAATCCCGCATCCCGCAGAGATCCCGCATAGATTCCGCATCCCGCATAAATTCCGCATTCCGCATCCCGCATCCCGCATCCCGCATCCCGCATAAATTCCGCATAAATTCCGCATTCCGCAAAGATTCCGCCTGAATCCCGTAAAGATTCCGTATAGATTCCGCATCCCGCAAGAATCCCGTATCCCGCATCCCGTATAAATCCCGCATAAATCCCGCATTCTGCATGAATCCCGCAAAGATTCCGTATAGATTCCGTATAGATTCCGTATCCCGCAAGAATCCCGCATCCCGTATCCCGCATAAATCCCGTATAAATCCCGTATAAATCCCGCATTCTGCATGAATCCCGCAAAGATTCCGTATAGATTCCGCATAGATTCCGTATCCCGTAAGAATCCCGTAAGAATCCCGCGTCCCGTATCCCGCATAAATCCCGCATAAATCCCGCATTCTGCATGAATCCCGCAAAGATTCCGTATAGATTCCGCATAGATTCCGCATCCCGCAAGAATCCCACAAGAATCCCGCATCCCGCATCCCGCAGAGATTCCGCATCCCGCATAAATTCCGCAGAGATTCTGCATTAATCGCGCATAGAGATTCCGTAAGGATCTCGCATCTCACATCCCGCAAAGATTCCGCAATCCGCGTCCCGCAAAGATTCCGCAAGAATCCCGCATCCTGTATCCCGTAAAGATATCACGCATAAATTCCGCATCCCGCAAGGATCCCGCATCCCGCAAGAATCCCGCGTCCCGCATCCCGCATCCCGCAGAGATTCCGCATCCCGCATAAATTCCGCATGAATTCCGTATTCCGCAAAGATTCCGCCTGAATCCCGCAAAGATTACGAATCACGTATCCCGCAAGAATCCTGCAAGGATTCCGCATCCCGCATCCC